>ERZ772952.14-NODE-14-length-42055-cov-23.7227_pt1 | contig 42055 bp, 27 predicted proteins | sample MGYA00580686_ERZ772952 | MGnify/ENA primary metagenome ERZ772952 (study PRJEB29015, sample SAMEA2738074) | human oral metagenome | biome: human oral; feature: human-associated habitat; material: saliva | place: China | collected 2213 ... | reverse complement strand
GAACATAAGGACGCGCACAGGGATGAGCAGAAGGATGGGCGGAAGGACTCTGCGCGCGGCGTAGCTCCTGAGCAGCCTGTGGATGTTCAAGACAAGGAGGCGCAGGGTCAGGACACGCAGAAGGCTTCGGAAGTACCCACATCAGAGGTGCCCGTCTCGGAAGAATCTGCCTCGGAAGAACCCATCGTCGCGGAGGTGCCCATTGAAGCACCTGCCGATCATCCTACTGACGTGCCTGCCGGGGATCTAGCTGATGCACCCACCGAGCCCGTCACCGGAAGCTCCGCCGAATCTTCTGCCGCATTTGGGGTATCTGCCGCATCCGGCGCGGACGATCCCACGGAGGCGTTCAACCCCATCCCCCATGATGCCGCTAGTCATGAGAAGAGCGGCGATGATAAAGCCGCCGGTGAGAAACCCAAAAACTAAATAGCCCGCCCGGGGTGCCAAAAATCTGGGGCATAGAAAATCTGGGCATGAGAAGAGGGTCGCAGCCTACGAATCGCCATTGAATCGTAAGCGTGCGACCCTTTTCCTTTCCCTTCAAGGAGGAGCAGAATCGGAGGTACCGCCCGACCAAGAAGAGTCAAATGATGCGCCCCTCCGCCAGTAGAGGTTGCCTGGCAGAAGAACCCGCTCAAGCGGGTCGGCAGAGCGCCCGGCAGAGGAGGCATCACGCTTTAGAAGCTTGGCCCCTGTGCGTGGGGGGGGTGATTCGCGCTCCGGGTGGGACCTACCCTCTCCCACCCGGAGGCGAATCGTGGGGATGTTCGCAGTGTCATGAAGACATCCCACCGAAATCCCTAACGAACGTTCGGGGTTTCAGTATGAGCGGTATATGAGCCTACCGCAGTCTATGCCGCAACCTCGGGGTTGCGGGAGATAACAACCTTCACCACGTCGTGCTCAGCAGCGTGGGTGAACAGGTCGTATGCTTCCTCGAACTGGTCGAAGGTGAAGTAGTGGGTTGCCATAGCCTTAGCGTTCAGGCGACCCGAGCGGACCATGTTCAGCAGGTTACCGACGGTGTTGCAGTTGACCAGACCCATGTTGATGCGAACGTTAGAGATCCACATGGTGTTCAGGGGTAGCTCAACGGGCTTGCCGTGCACGCCGGCGTTAGCGATGTTGCCGTAGGGGCGAACAATCTTGGTGCAGGTCTCGAAGGTCTGCGGAACACCCACAGCCTCGATGGCCACGTCCACGCCCAGGCCGTCGGGGGAGAGAGCCTTAATCTTCTCGATGAAGTCCGGGTCGCCCGCGTTGACCTTATCGGTTGCGCCCAGCTCCAGTGCCTTGTTCATGCGGTTCTCGTCGAAGTCGATGGTGATGACGCGGCCGGCACCGCAGAGGTTAGCGGTCATAATCGCACCCAGACCCACGGGGCCCGCACCCACGACAGCGACGGTGTCGCCGGGCTTGGTGTTGCCGTTCAGAATACCGATTTCGAAGCCGGTGGGCAGTGCGTCGGTGAGGAAGAGGACGTCCTCATCGGTCAGGCCCTCCGGAACCAGGTGAACCGAGGTCTCTGCGTAGGGAACACGCACGTACTCTGCCTGGGTGCCGTCAATCATGTAACCGAAAATCCAGCCGACACCACCAACGGTCTGGCAGTGCGAAGGCTGGTTCGCCTTACAGTAGGAGCACTTACCGCAGCTGGTCACGGCGGGGATGATGATGCGGTCGCCGACCTTCAGGTCAGTCACCGCGGAGCCAACCTCGGTAATGGTACCGACAGCCTCGTGGCCGAGGATGCGTCCGTGGTCCACCTCGGGGCAGTCACCCTTCAGGATGTGCAGGTCAGTACCGCAAATGGTGGTGGTGTCGACGCGGGCGATAACGTCCGTGGGCTCAAGAATGGTGGGGTTCGGGACTTCCTCCCAGGCGCCCTTCTGATCGGGACCGTGGTACACATATGCCTTCATGGTGACTCCTTCATTGAAGCTCTAATGAGGGTGCAGTGACTGCTTTATCACTACATGTATCAACCCATAAGAAATATTTGATAGGTTGTATTTTCATTAAACCCGACGTGTTGAATTATGCGCTTTTATTACGCGGAGTGTATCTTTTAGTTCTTTAAACATGAACATGATTCACTTTGGGTATTTAATACCTGTAAATAACGCACGAGGCGCACCCCCCAAACAGGGATGCGCCTCGTGCGTTTAGTCGAGAAAAGTTGGGTTGAGTCGAGGTTGAGCTGAGTTTAATTCTTCAGCTGGGCACGCGCTCGCGAACGAACCGCCGTCACCGCCCACACCAGCACAAAAGCCGCCACCATCGACAGCACAATCGTGCCACCGGTCGGCAGGTTAAACGCCCACGACAGGTACAGGCCAACAATCGAGCAGATACCGCCAAACACCGGCGAGAACACCATCATCGACCCCAGTCGGCGGCACGCCAACCGGGCAGCCGACGCCGGAATCACCAGAAGCGCCAACACCAGCACATTACCGAGTGTCTGCAGACCCAGAACCACAGAAATGGTCACCAGAACGTACAGCACAATATCCAGGGCAAGCACCGGCAGGCCCATCGCGCGGGCACTCTCACGGTCCAGGCTGACCGTCACAATCTGGCGGTGGAACAGCCACAACACCAGCAGAATAACGGCACCCATGATCGCGGCCTGGGTAATGTCCTCGTTTGAAACACCCACAATCGAGCCGAACAAGAAATCCTGCACCGACCCCGAATAGCCCGGCGCCAATGAAATAATCACAATACCCAACGCAAAGGATGCCGCGAAGAAAATACCGATCACGGAATCCTCGCGTAGCCGCTGATTCTGGCTAAAAATAGCCACCAGAATAGCCGTCACCACGCCCGCGGTCAGACCGCCCATCACCAGGTTGCCGCCCAGCACGAACGCCACCGCAAGACCCGGGAACACCGAGTGCGCCACCGCATCGCCAATGAAGACCATGCCGCGCATCAGCACGTGGCAGCCCACTACACCGGTAACCACCGACGCGAGCAGCACAGCCGCCAGGGCGCGCGGAAGGAACGCCAGCGACGGGTTGAACAGGTCGGCAAGAAAATCGATAGGAGTAATCAACGGGCACCCCCGGTGGAAGTAGAAGTATCAGCGGGGGAAAGGGAAGAATCAGAAGCGCAGGAATCAGTCAGCTCGTGGCCGTACTCATCCAACGCACCACCGGCACAGGTGAAGCCCGTGCGGGCGTGGCCCTGCGCCTCCTCAATATCGTGACCGTGCAACCACGTATGCAACTGCTCCAAGCTAAAGGAGTCCGCCGGACCATCCAGGTGAATATTGCCGCGCACACCGCACAGGCGCGAGCAGGACTCACGCGCCGCCAGCATGTCGTGCGTAGACATCAGAATCGTGATGCCCTCCGACGCCAACTCACGGTACAGGCGGGTCAAAGTGGTCTGAGTCGGCGCATCCACGCCCGTAAACGGCTCATCCAGCAGCAGCAGGGAGGGGTTCGCCGCCAAAGCGCGCGCCAAAAGAACCCTCTGACGCTGACCACCGGAAAGCTCCGCAATGGAAGCATCCTGCAGGTGCAGAACATCGGTGCGTTCCATCGCCGAAAAAACCTGAATCCAGTCCTTCTTCGCCGGGCGGCGGAAGAACCCAATCTCACGCACGCGACCGGTCATCACCGTATCCTTGACGGTCAGCGGAAAATCCCACTGGAACTGGTGCTTCTGCGGCACATAACCAATATGCGCACGCGCCACACGCGGCGACTCACCCAACACACGAACCTGACCGGACGCCGGGCGAATCAGACCCAAAATAGTGCGCAGCAGCGTGGTCTTACCGGCACCATTAGCACCAATCAGACCCGTAAACTCGCCGCGCTCCAGGGTCAGGGACAGATCCTTGAGGATGGAACGGCGTGCGTAGCCGGCGTACAGGTTTGAAATCTCAAGAACGGGCTCAGTACCCGCTGTTACCGACACGCTCACGAACGGTCACCGCGCACTTCATCCAGTGCCTCACGTTGCGCGGAGGAGCGGCGGCGGAACGAAAGGAAGGCGCCCACGGCAATGACAGCTGCCACGCCTGCGGCAATGGCGCCCCAGGGGACAGTGAGCTCTGCTCGGTGACCGCTCTGGTCGCTCGACGCAGCGGCGGCAGAAGACGAACCGGACGCCTGGGTACCTGCAGCCTGAGTTCCGGCGGCCTGAGAAGCAGAAGAAGCCGAACCTGAGGATGCCGAACCGCGTGCCTGCGCCTCCATCGCGTACAGGGTATCGGCGCTTGCGGAGTCACCCACCGCAAACTTCAGGTAGCGGGTATCGGACACGGTCGAACCGTCGGAGAGCTCAGCGCTCGCGGTGACCTTCAGCAGGTACTCGCCGGGGGCGGTGAATACCCAGTTTGCGTGGGTGTGAGTGTTCTTCTCCACCCACAGCTTCTGCGGCTCATTCTTGGTCGAGGACCACAGCACCTGCGGTGCCGAGAAGTTGCCGTTCTCCAGGTACAGGCTGAACGTGCCGGGGCCGCTCACCTGCTCCAGGGTCAGGTTCACGCCGCGGTTCAGCTTGGACACCAGCTGCGGATCCTGAGTGTTCCAACCCGGCCAGATCACGCCCTTAGCTTCGGTCTGCGGAATCACGTACACCTTAGAGCCGGCGGGCGCACCTACGAAGGAGTAGCGCGGGTCGTTCGGCACCTCAAGAATCGCCTTATCGCTACCGCGGTAGATGACCTCGTCCAGGCTACGCCAGACGGGGGTTTCACCGTGGTCGTCGTGGAGCATGAGCTCAAACTTGCCGTTGTTGAAGCGAGGACCCATATCCACGTGGCCGGCGGAAATTTCGGTGCGGCCGGATGCAACCGGCTGCTCCGCCGACAGGGTCTGGGTGAGGGCGCGCTCGCCGCGGCTCAGGTTGCTGTCGCCCGGCTGGGTCGAGGCGCTCTCGGCGGTTGCCGGGGTGGTCTCCGCGTGTGCCACACCCAGGGGTGCGAGCATCAGGCCGGCACCCAGAGCGAGGGCTGGCAGGGCGCGGCTACGCGAGGGGCGGGAGGGGGTGGTTGAGTTCATCATGAGGACTTCCTTGGATCATGACCGAAACGGTGTGTGAAAGATTGTCTATATGCTGATACGGCTATATAAACTTGTGGGAGGATTAAAAGCCGGGTTACGAGGTACTTGCCTCCGAGCAGCTGGCGCCCGAAGAATCGCCGCCAGAACTAGCCCCCGAGCACAGCGCAATCGTGTGAGCATTCGCCAGCATCATCTGCGCGTAGTGAGGAGCCTGCGCATCCAGAGTATCTGAATAGAGCACCCCGGTACGCACCCGCGCCTCCCGAGCCAGCTCCGTCAGAACCGGCGAACGCATCGCCGTGGACTTATCCAGATAAATCGCTGGAACCTTCAAATCCTCAACCGTGCGACGCAAACGCTGACGCTGCTGAATACTCGGCTCGCCGCTCGCGCTGGCACTCACAAAACCGGCAATGTGCAGCCCGTAGGTGCTCGCCAGGTAGCGGTAGCCGTCGTGCGTGGTGACCAGGTTGCGTGCCGACTCCGGCAGGGCTCCGTACACCTGATGCAGCTGAGCATCCAGGGCATCAAGCTCCTTCATCACCTGCTCGGTGCGGGTCGCGTACTCGCTCGCACCCGCCGGATCGGCGGAGGTGAGCGCGTCACGAATGACCTGCACGCTCGCCTTCGCGTTCGGCACCGAATGCCAAATGTGCGGGTCGATTTCGCCGTGCACGTGCTTGCCCAGAACAGCCTGCGCCAGCAGGTACACCTGACCGCGATGCTCCGAAGCACCCGAACGCAGGAAACGGTAGCTACCGCCGGCGGGCACCTCCTGCAGGGTGCGGGAGGGGACCGCGACCACGGTGCGGTTCAGTTCGTACTCCACGGCACCCTGGGAGGAATCCGCGCGGAGCACGAGCCTGCCGTCGCCGGTGCGTGCCGTAATATCGGCGTGACCTGCCGAAAGAACCTTGATGTCCGAGGCGGAAACGTTCTGTTCCTTCGCCAGACGGTCCACCAGCTCCTGCGGGTCACGACCGACCGCGCAGTACAGGGTGCCGCGCGAAGAACGCACCGACTCCGGCGCATTGACCGCGGTGGCGCTCAGCTCAATGGCGTACTCGCCGGCATCACTAAACGCCCACGACAGGTGCGTATGCGCCTGTAATGGAAGCTCCAGCGAACCCATATCGCCGGTGCGAATCGCGGTGTCCCCCTCACGGGTGAGGTTCACGCCGCGCGCATGCGAATCGCACAGCATCTCCACCGCGCCGAAGGTCTGCGTAATGAACGCCGCCAACTGCGCATTCGACGAATCGGTGGCGGTGCGCGCCCGTACGCTCTGTACCTCAAAGCGCATTCCTGCATCCGAAGAGTCGGCAGGGGCAGACTCGTTCTGCCCGCCCTCTTCAACACGCAAACCCAGCCAGATGGAGTCCAGGGAGGCATCCTCAACAATGGCTTCGAGCTTGCCGCCGTACTGCTCAATCTTCTCCGCAACCGCCACGGATACAACCCCGGCGGGTAGGTTCGCCTCAACCATTTTGCTGAGCTTACGTTGCTCGAGCAGCAGACCGTTCGTCAGTGCGCAGCGTGCGTAGGCGACATCGCGGATATCGCGCAGGCTCGGCTCATACGAGTGTGGGTCAGCGCCGGCAGGCACCAGGGAGTGCACGCTGGCGCGGTCGCCGGCAATTTGCTGCGCCAAATCCGCCAGAATCGGGGTCGTGGCGACCACGCGCATCCGGTCAGAGGAAGTGTTCACGGTGCTGGCGCATCCGCTCAGTGCAAAGGCGCCAGCCCCCACCCCCGCACCCACCGCGATACGGGAGGCGAGGGTGAGGGCGGTACGCCGACTATATGCTTGCGCGCGGTTGCCGGTATGCCCGCTATGCGGTGTCACCGCTGCGGCCCTTTCGGCGTGCCGAACGCAGAATCATGGCACCGAGTGCCAGCGCCAGAATGGAGGTGCTGACCATGAACGGGTCGATGACCACACCGGTGTTCGGCAGCTTACCTGCGGCGGCTGCCTTCTGGGCGTTCGCGAGTTCCTGGCTGGTCAGAGCACAATCCTCACCGGAGGCGGTCTTACCGACGATACGCACCTTGGATCCGTCGGGCTTGGTGACGATGCCGGTGGCTTCGTCTACGGAGCCGTTGACGGGGTTCTTAGCGGTGCTCTTCTCGCCGCTGTTGTTAGCGCCGTTAGCGTTGTTGCCGCCGTCCTGCTTGGCTTCTGCCGCACCCTGTGCGTTGTTGCTTGCCGGGGCGTTATCGGGGTTGCCGACGGTGAAGTGCAGAACCGATTCGCTGCTGACCTGCTGGCCGTTCTTCAGGCGTGCCGTCCAGCCGATAGTCACGGTGTAGCGACCCTCAGCGGTGAACACCCAGTTGCTGTGCTGGTGGGTGTTTGCGGGCACCTGGAAGGAGCCGCCGCTACGCGAATCGAAGACCTTCTGACCTGCGGAACCGAAGTTACCGGAGAGGAAGGTGGACATGGTGCCGGGGCCCTCAAAACCGTTGAGGCTCATGGTGACGGGGCCGTCGAGCTGCTTGAGCAGTTCGGGGTCCTGGGTGCTCCAGCCGAGCCAGGGCACGCCCTGCTGCTGGGTTGCACCGATCATGTGCACGGGGGTGCCTGCCGGGGCGATGTCTTCCATGCCTGCGGGCAGGTTGAGCTTCGCGGCGTCATTGAGCACGAATTCGAGGGCGCCGGGGGAGACGTGGCGGGCGGGGCTGGTGCGGTCATCCTTCACGCTGCTGGTGAGGGTGCCGCCGTTGAGGATCGGGCCCACGTCAAAGTGACCGTGGGTGACTTCTTCACGGCCGCTGTGCTCGGCGGTGTTGACCACGGCGAGGGTGGGGATGCTGGTCGGCGCCTGGGCTGCCTGGTTGCTCTGCTTGTTGTCCTTCTGAGCGTCCTTGGAATCCTTGGAGTCCTTGGCATCTTCGGCGGGGACCTCGGTGGCGATGCACTGCTGGTTCAGGCTACCGGGCAGACCGGAAGACAGCACACCGCTACCGGTAATGCCGCCGCCGTTGCTTGGTGCGCTGACGTTCTGGGCGTTGGATCCCTTCACGCTGCTGCGGGAGCTACCGTCCTTGCTTTTGTCCTTGTCGGAGCCGTTATTGGTGTTGTCGGTGCCGCTGATGGCGGTAACACCGGATCCGCCCTGGGATGCCTGCTCGCCATTCGCCGCTGCCTTCGTGCCGTTCGGGTCGGTCACCTGTGCGGCGTTCTGGCCGTTCACGGATCCATCCACGCGGCGAATACCGGTGGATGCGCTCGCCTGCGCCGATGCACTCGCTTCAGCACTTGCGGAGGCAGAAGCGGAAGTAGATGCACTGGGGGTGCCGGTCACGCTCTCGGTGGCGGTGGCGCTCGCCTCGGGGGTAGTGGTTGCTTCACTCGTCGCCTCGCTTGCCGCTTGCTTTGCGGCGTTCTGCTCGTTCAGGAGCTTGAAGCCGTCCTCAGCGTTGGTGCCCACGGCGATGGTGTAGGTCGCCTCGGAGCTGACCGGGGTGCCGTCGGCAAGGGTCGCGGTGGCACGGAAGGTCAGCTGGTAGATGCCTTCGCGGGTGAATGCCCAGCTGAGGTGCTCGTGACCGCCAGAGGTGATGGTGTGCGGTGCAAGCTTGTCGTTGGTGCTGAAGACGCGCGGGTTGTCGCGACCGGATTCGGTGAAGACTTCGGCGCGGCCGCCTTCGGGTACGCTGCTACGCACGAGTTCAAGGTTGATGGTGTTGTCCTTGAGCGCGCCGGGGCGGATTCCTTCCGCGCCGAGGCCGGGGTAGAGCAGGCCGCGGGTGCGGGTGGAGGGAATGTAGAAGATGTCGGTGCCTTCGGGGGCAATGTAGTCGTAGCCTGCTACGACCTTGGTGTGTGCATCCTCGACGTCGGGCAGGTGGAAGACGGTGCGGGCGGGGTTGAATCGTCCCTGCTGGCCGGGGCCGGTGTCTGCAAGGGTGGCGAGGGTGAACTGGTTGCCGTCGAGGAATGCGTTGAGCATTTCGGTGTGTACGCCCGCGATGACGTAGTCGCCTTCGTAGTTGACGTAGCTGCGCGACTCGGTACCTGCCTGATTTTCCTGCGCCTGTGCGGCGGTGAAGGTGCCGACCTGGGGGAGGGCGAGGGGTGCCCCGAGTGCGAGGGTGCATCCGAGGGTGGTTGCGCTGAGTAGGCTCAGGGGTTTGGTGCGTCCTTGCATGGTGGCTCCTTGGATGACTGCTCGTTGGCTGGCACGCTGCCCGATGCTTTCGGGGTTTGCCCGGTGCTGGGCCCAGTGCTGGGTCCGGTGTTAGATCCGGCGACCTGTTGCCGGTTTCTCCCTTGCGTCCGGGGTGTGCTCTGCCGTGTTTTTCTCTTTGTGGATGTGTATGGTGTGCGTTTTTGGGCGCGCCTCTGCGCACACGTATTTCTGAGAATCACTATACTCACTTAGGTTCAAAATGACAATTATTTGCAAAAGAGCTACCCTAGAGGATAGAAAAATGAGAAAGGTTGTCATGAACTCTCAGAAGCAGACCCAACGACGGGTCACCACACACACCCCCGCACTCTTCATCCCCGGCGGCAAGCCCGCCCTCCGCCGCGCAGCCGCATTCCTCTCCGCCGCGGCACTGCTCGCGCTCGCCGGCGCTGCCCCCTCCCTGCCCGCCGCAGCAGGCCCCGACGACGGCAAAATCGTCACCACCAAGGGCCACGTCGACGCACCCAAGGCCTACTGGGACGAGCAGAACGGCACCTTCGTCCTCATGAACGAGGCGAACCCCTACAAGACCGGCGCAGACACCTACGAACTGGACAAGACCGTCAACTGGGTCGGCAAGGGCTACAGCACCAGGGACGGCAAGTCGCAGTACACCATGACCCTGGGCGACTCGCCCTCCCTGGCGTTCCTTGGCGAACCCGGTCAGACCCTCTACATGGCACCGCACCTGACCTACGGCAACCAGGACCCCATCTGGGCTGGCCTGGGCGCCTCCACGAAGGTGCCCACCGAACGCTTCCGTGACGGCGTGTTCGCTACCGACATCCTCTCCGTTGAGGGTCCCGGCCGCATGGAGCTCTTCCGCTACAACCCGGACGACGCGCCCGCCGACGTGTACCGCATGCTTTCCAGCAGCTCTACCGGCTGGCACTCCTGGCTGCTCGACAAGGGTAGCCACACCCACAACACCACGACCTTCACCCGCCCCGGCCGCTACGTGGTCACCTACCGTACCGTGGCGCGCTCTACCGACGGCCGCATCATCAGCTCCAAGCCGTCGAAGCTGGTCTGGCAGGTTGGCGGCATGCAGCCCGTGCTCGGTGACGGCACCCCCACCGCCGTGCCCACCGTTGACCGCTACAACGCGGCACCCGTCGGTGACCTGGATACCGCGAAGTACGCACTCTCCGTGGCACCGCACCGCCTGGATGCCGACCCGGCAAAGAACAAGGACGCTGACGACAAGCTCAGCGACATCACCTTCACCGCCGCAAACAAGAACCTCAAGGGCACCCTGACCCTGTACAACAACGGCTACTTCCTGACCGACCTACCGGTCGTGAACGGTACCGCTACCTGGTCTGAAATGCTCGGTAGCGAAGGCTCCCAGCTGCAGGCTGTCTTCACCCCCGACACCTCCGACGCGAATAGCGCGGAGGCGTCCCGCTGGATCTCGCACAAGCTCGCCTACGAGCCCGGTCGCGCCGAGAGCGTGTACAGTGACGACGGTAACGGCTCCTGGCCCGAAGAAATCCCGGACGCAGCGAACACCGTGCTCAGCACCGAGCAGTACACGCCCACCAGCATGGACTACGACGTGACCGTCACCCCGAACGGCAACGGCTTCAGCACCGTTGAGGTCCGCTTCAAGGATCCGAAGGTGCGCGGCTTCCTGCGCGGCGGCTTCTACGCTCAGGATGACCCGGTCTACCCGTACCTCGATTTGGAAGGCTCCATCGAGGACGGTGTGGCGCGCTTTACCTTCCGTGATGAGTCCTTCTACAAGGGCACCGCTCTGCGCGTGAAGATGCTGACCCACCCGGACATGAATGCTTCCGCCTCTACCACCGAGGTTGCGGCGAAGTACGAGCCGGGCACCAAGTACACCGCACACGGCGCGCTGGCACCGGACAGCGCGCCCATTGGTGATGCGCCCAAGCCTGCCCCCGTGGACCCGGCACCTTCCGCTGAGCCCACCGTCGCGCCGACTGAAGCTCCTTCCGCTGAGCCGAGCGAGGCTCCCAGCGCAGAGCCGACCGCTGAGCCCAGCAACGTACCGTCGGTATCCCCCAGCGAGGTTCCGACCGTGCCTGCGGTGCCTACCGCCTCCGCAGAGCCGAGTGCACCTGCCCCGGCACCTTCCACTCCGGCACCGTCTAGCCCCGCACCGGTCAACCCGACCCCGAGCGCACCTGCTCCGACTAGCCCGGCACCCTCCGCTGAGCCGTCCACCCCGGGAACCCCCGGCAACCAGTGCGTGCCCGGCAAGATTGACGGCCGCACCAAGATCTCGCACGGCCACCTGGACATCCAGGCGACCCTGAAGGACCGCCAGCTGTCCGTGGGTCTGCGCGACGACAGCGGCATCATTGATGCTGATTCGACCGTGCGCCCGCTCGATTCGGTTGTGTGGACTGTCAGCGAGAACGCCCGCCGTGTACGCACCGAACGTATGGCTGACGAGAAGCTGAACTTCATGGGCCCGGTCGGCACCGCCTTCTACGGTCTGCCGCAGACCCAGCAGAGCGGCCTGCCCTGGCCCGGCTACAACACGCAGGACATCGACTACTCGCAGCTGCGCGGCCCCGTGCGCCTGCACGTGGTTCCGAAGGTCATGCCTGAGGGTGCACGCTTCGGCATGTTCACCGAGTCGCTGAACGGTGCGGATGTGCTGCTGGATTCGACGACCGGCAAGACCACGATCGACATTGATTACGCGACGCACGCGCACGCGAACTGGGTGTTCTCTGAGCCCGGCCAGTACATGTTTGATGTGCACTATTCCGCGACTCTGGCTGATGGTACTGAGGTGAACAGCCCGGTGCAGCAGCTTGCGGTTGCTGTGGGTAAGAAGGCGTCGGATGCGTGCTCGTTTGAGACTGCCGTGCCGAAGGACCCGAACGCTGCGTCGGACGACTTTAGCGGTGTGCGCCGTGTGGATTCGGCAACCCCGGGCGGTACCGCTGGTGCTAACCAGCCCGGCTCCGCACAGTCTGGTGCCGCGCAGGCTGGCTCCGGTCAGGCTGGTGCTTCTGGTGCTGCCGGTGGCGTGAACACGCAGGGTTCGGCTGATGGCTCGGCTGATGGTTCTGCTGGCGGCGTGTACCCGGGTGGTATCTCCGGTGGCGGTACCGGTGGCGGCTCTTTGGGTCAGTCTGGTGTGTCTGCTGCGTCGGGTGGCGCTAGCTCCCAGCAGGGCGGCCTTGCCCGCACTGGTTTTGGTGCGGTGTCTGTGGCTGTGGGCGGTGCGCTGGTGTTGGGTGCCGGCACTGTGATGGTGCTGCGTTCTCGCCGCCGCGCCTCCTAGCGCTCGCCGCGTGAGGACACGCTGATACGATGAAGCCCCCGCGGCTGAGAGGATGACTCTCAGCTGCGGGGGCTTTATTTTTAGTTTATGAGGTTGTTATTCTTTGATTTCTTCAAAGCGGGTCGTATCAAAATCCCGATCTTTTTTAGTGGATAAGTTTAATACGTGGAATAGGTACTTTTTTCCAGGCTGTGCGGTTTTAACATATTCGGAAATCTTCCAGCCCTCGGGAGCTGCGTACATCGTGAGAGTGCCGCATTCCTCCGTCTCGAAGACGCCTTTTAACCCGGTGTCAGTCATTCCACTAACATCCGTGCCGCGACGCTCTTGCGCATATGCCTTCGTTACGGTGCAGGTGGCAGTGATACCGTCGCTGTCATCGCGTGCATTTTGAGGAATGACAAAAAGTATATATGCGCTCAGCAGAGTTAAAGCAATTACTAGAATTCTTTCCCGCAATTTATAATTAACTTCCACTTGTTCCCTCATTTCTTGATCGATTTACATGTCGACGTCGGCAAGGCCAGTAACCTTCTCGCGACTCCTGAAATAAAGAATGGTCATACCCCTATCGTCCAACTCATTCACCTTCGCCACATCATCAAGATTATTCATGTCAGGCCAACGCTCGTTCTCAATCCTGAACCTGACAATTGCCAAGATCCGATAGTTGTTGTGGGTGGTCGGACCAAAGACAGCAATCTGTTTACCGGAGCGGGTATAGAAGCCCACCATATCCTGATCTTCAACATTCAGCGTTTCGTAATACACGATGCTGTCTATCGCGTTAATAGGGTAGCGGGTCGGGTTGGCTGACCAGACGCGCTGCTCAATACCTTCAGGGGAGAGCTTCACATATGCAACAAGAGTATAGCGACAACACAAGAAAAAGAATAACGCTAAAGCAATTCCGGCGATATTAAACCAGATACCCATATTTCCACTATGACTATTGGCCATATATAGCAAAAAAGGAATGAACGGATTAAATATACAAATCCATACCTCAAAGCGATTTACTCGCCTAATGTAAACTCCCTGCGCTTCTTTTTTCTTATCTTGGTGCCGATTAATCTCGTACCTAATAATAATGTAGGGGATAGAAGCAATGGACAGCACCAAAACAATTCCCCAGAAAATACTAAAAATGGTATCTAGCATGTTTTACTCCGCCTCCTGAACGCTAGCATGAGAAGAGGAATCCTCGTCTTCCTCCTCGGGAATGGTGATACCCACGGTGACGTACTTCTTCACCGACCACGCATTCATCGCCACCGATGCAGCAAAGAACAGCGCAGGCAGCAACTCCAGGCGTACCAGCGAATAGCCCAGGTACCCAAGCGCAATACACGCCGCCAGGCCAGCCACGCCAATACACACGGCACGCAGGGTGCGGTACCCCTCAGACCCCTCCTCAAAGCGGGTGCCCTGCAGGTAGAAGAGGCCCTCACGCACAACACGCAGGAACCCCGGGGTCAGGAAAAGCGCAACCGCCAGAGCCGCCGGATCATAGCCTGCAGTCATGAAACTGGTCAGAGGAACCACAAGGCACAGAACCGTGAAAATAGCCGCTGATATAACGCCCACGCGGGTTGAGTACCTATTCATCTGCTCCATGCGCTGCAGGTCAGGAATCTCATCATTAGGCTCGATGCGGTAGATGAGGAAGGCGACGATGATTAGCCCGCCAACCATGTACCAGGGGGCGAAGTTCGTCTCCGGGGTCCACGGAGCCGGGTCCCCCTGGAGTACACCGAAAGCCGTCAGAACCGTCAGTACAATCAAGCCCACCGCGTTGATGGAATAAACGAAAATAAAGAAGCGGTGGAAGAGGCCTCCGGTCGCTTTATAGCCAATATTTTCAGCGTTAATCATATCTATGTAAGCAAGATTCAGAGGGCTTAAAACGAAGAACAGCGCACCCCAAGGCCATACCCCAATAACGGCCATCACTAGAGATGCAAGAGCTATGAAGCTAAAGCAGAACCACAGGAAGATTAGCCATAGGATTCTGAAGGTTTCAGAGATAGCGTTCATGCTATTTCCCTTTCAACTATTTGGACTCTGCCGCGGCGCGGTCGAGGATGCGCTGCAGGTGCTCTGGGGCATACTCGCCGCCAGATGCTGAAGCACCCACGGGAGATACGGTTGAGGGGCGCTCGCAGGCACGGCGACTGCCGCGTGAACGAACGCCCCTCCATCAGCGACGGCTAATCATGGAACCAAATAAGCCGGTTTACTTATCCATCTCGTAGACCCAGCCGCCAGCGTTGCAGTAACGCTTACCGTCCTTCTCAATGATGTAGTAGCCGGGCTCGTGGTTCTCGCACTTCTGGATAACCTCACGGGCCTCTCGGTTAGACTTCTCAAGGTTCGCCGCACGAATCTGGAAGAAAGCAAACGTAGCAATGTACGCCACCAGAACCAGCACGAGAGCGGCAATCGCCATGCCCTTACCCTTGCCGGTGCCATTCTTAACCATGACCAGAGCGATTACAGCGAAAATAATGGTCGGGATGGTCAGGAACGAACCGATCACAAAAATGCCGGTCAGGGCGGAGATAATGCCCAGGACTAGTGCGGTTACTGCCGCCCACTTCTTTTTCGGTGCCTCGACGGGTGCGCCGTATGCAGGCTGTACGGCGGGTGCCTGCTGGATGAACTGCGGCTGCTGCGGTGCAGCCGGCTGCGGGGTGTTTTCAGACATGAAAGTCCTCATTTCGTATGTGGTTGGTGAATATCCGGAAGCGCACCACCTGCAGGTGGCGTACCTTTCCCAAGGATACTCTATGTGCTTGAACGCTCTGACAAGTTGAATTGTCGAGTACTTTGATGGTCTATGGGTTAGATGGCTAAAAAGTTAACTCGGTGCAAGGCTCGGGTGAAGACTGGGCGACCATTCACCGGCGGGTGGTGCTCAGGTGAGTTGCCGTTGGTATGCAGAAAGCCCCTGAGCTGAGAGATGATATCTCAGCCCAGGGACTTTCTCTATATTCGAAACTAACGCCGTGCAGTGCTACATGTAGACGTCGGCAAGACCAGTAACCTTCCCCAAATTCTCAAAGTAACGCATCGTCTTCCCAGCACAATCCAAACGGTCCACCTGAGCCACATCATCCGGATTATCCATGTCAGGCCAACGCTCGTTCTCAATCCTGAACCGCACAATCGCCAGAAGCCGGTAATTTTTATGAGGCAACGGGCTAAACAGGGCAATCTGTGTACCTGACTTGGCGTAGAACCCCACCATGTCCTCGTCTTCATATTTTGCTGCCTTGTAGAACACGACACGGTTGATCGCGTTGAAAGGGTAGCGGGTCGGGTTGGAGAACCAGATGCGCTGCTCGATGCCGTCGGCGGAGGTTTTCACGTAGGCAACATGCACATACCGCAAGTAGGCCACAAATATCGCTGATGCCAACAAACCCACTATCCCAAGCTTCATACTTTCTGCGCCAGGTTCAAGAATGTAGACTACAGCCATAAGAATTGGGAGAGCCGGGGTCAATATCGTCATGAGAGCTTCAAGCCGAGTAACCCGTCGGATGTAAATACCCTCACGTAGCCGTTGCTTATCTTTCCAACGTTGCACCTCGTAATTGATGAGGACATAAAACGTCGCAATTGTTACGAGTGTAGCGGCGGTGCTCCAGAAAATCAGGGGGAGACTAAGCACGGTGGTTTCTCGTTTCGTGTGGTTGGTGAATAGGAAGAGCACGCGCCCCGTTCAGGCTAGGTGGCGGCGCCTCCAGAAGATACGGTTGAGGGGCGCTCGCAGGCACGGCGACTGCCGCACACGCGAACGCCCCACCCGTCACATCATCGGTCAATAACCGAGATGACCGGTCTACTTGTCGTCGTCTACAGGGTAGAGCCAGCCGCCGTATGCGCAGTAGCGCTTACCGTCCTTCTCGGTGTAGTAGGCTCCAACAAATTCCTTGCTCTCACACTTCTGAATTGCTTCCTGAGCTCGTTGCTTAAGCCTTGCATCCCTCTGAGCGCGCACATTGTTACCCAGAACGAAGGTGACCATCGCAACCGCGACCAGCACGAGCGAAATGATGGCCATGACCTTGCCCTTGCCGGTGCCGCGCTTGACCATGACCAGGGCAATAATCGCGAAGATAACGGTCGGGACTGCGGTAAATGCGCCCAGAATAATGAAGCCGGTCAGGGCGGAGATAATGCCCAGGACCAGTGCGGTTACTGCCGCCCACTTCTTCTTTTTCGGTGCCTCGACGGGTGCGCCGTGTGCGGGCTGTGCGGCGGGTGCCTGCTGGGTGAATTGCGGCTGCTGCGGTGCAGCCGGTTGCGGGGTGTTTTCAGACATGAAAGTCCTCATTTCGTATGTGGTTGGTGAATCTATCGATAGGGTGCCACCCCGAGCGGGTTGGCATTTCCTAAGGATACCGTAGCGGGAGAAAACCCTTGATGAGAGTAGATAGATGTATATGCACGCACTGTTGTGCAATGTCTACTATGAGAAATTTTTCTCACAATAGGGTGCAGGGGGTGCGCTTTGCCGCGAAATAGTGTAATGTTCGAAGTGGTGCAAAGCACTAACGGTGCGTATTTGATATTCGCGTATCTAATGCACATCTTCCGGCAACTCAACGACGAAAGAGGAACATCGTGTCCGATCGCGTACTCTCATCGCAGGCAGCCAAGGATGCCATTACTGCTCTCCAGAACATCATCAATGGCGGTCTGCAGAACGAAATCAACAACCTCAACCAGCAGGGTAACCAGCTGAAGGACCCCAACAACTGGGACGGCCCCCTGGCTGAGCGTTTCCGCAATGACACCTGGCCCGGTGTAGAAAACACCCTGCGTAACCTGACTCAGGAACTGACTGACCTGCGCGAGCAGCTCAACCAGATTTCTACCGATATCTTCCAGGCAGGTGGCGGCTCCTAAGCCTTCCCTGGTAAACGCCGTTTACCGCCCCGCTCCCCGGCTACGGGGCGGTGAGCGGTAGGCGGCGTTTTCTGCTAATTGGCTTGAGTACACGTTATTCCCAGGCATGGCAACATGCCTGCTTAGACTTGTTTAATCACCACACTTCCGTACTAACCACACCTGAAAGGCGGCAGAGCATGAATCTGAATACTGAAGAAGTCAAGTACGATGATGCTACGTCGGATGCCCTTGCTGGCGCTTGTCGCACCGTTGCGCAGAATATTGACGGCGCACTACCTCCTCTGAAGAACTCACTGACGACAGCTTTGGAGGACTTCGTAGGTCACTATGCTGATATTGCAGCAACAAATATTGACACCACCATTAGTGATGGTCGTAATATCGCCAATGTCTTCCGCCAGTTGGCTGATGTGGTGGACCGTCTTAAAGAGGCCGCCCAAAAAGAAAAACGAAACCGTGAACTCATGCGTGAGTATGAGAAGAAATATGACGATAACTGGGGCGGTTTCCGCAAGTGGTGGGATAGTATTTTTGGAGAAGGGGCCCCGAGTCCCGAGTCGTACATTCCGGATACTACGATTGACACCACTTCCCCAGGTCAGCGTGAGAGCACTGGGACCCGTTCGGGGAGCATGACTGTTTCTTCGGCGCGCCCTTCGACCGTGCGTGCTCTCTCTAATACTTTGGCAAACCTTGGCACTAGCTTTGACGCTGAGCCCGGTAAGCTCCGTAACCTTACTTCTGAATTTGCAGCTAAGTGCCAGTGGGGAACCATTGACGCTGAAAATCTCATTAGCACATTTGAAGCGTGGAATAAGTCGAACGCCAATGATAAGACCTGGCTGGGCATTGTAGCTGACACCTTTGAACAGTATGGTAGCTCGGGTCAGATTATTACCGTTGCCAATTCGACTCTGGAAGGTGCAATCAGCGCAGCTGGTGTTAGCACTGAACGTCACGAGTTGAAAGTTCCGGCCCCTGCTGTTGTGGGTAAGTCTACTACCAGCGGTTATGTGAATGACCCCGTGAATGTTGCAACCGGTAACTTCATTGAAGAAGAGACCGATATGGCATTCTCGGGTGCGGTTTCTGCTTGCTCTGTAACTCGTATGTACAACAGCGTGGCTGTTTTCGGTCAGCACGCTGTATCCGGCGTGTTCGGTGCTGGTTGGTCCTCAAATATTGAGAGCCGTGTGCAGCTGAATGCTGAGAATGCTGTCTGGACGATGGCTGACGGTCGTGAGGTTACCTTCGACCGAATGATCCGTGAGGATGGCACCCACGGCTATGCTCGCGCTCCGCGTGAAGCGTGGTGGCTTGAAGAACTGCCCCTTACCCAGCTGATGGGTGAAGAGGGTTCTATTGCTGACCCCTCCATGCGTTATATTTTGCACACTACGGGCTATGAAGCTTCGTCCCTGCTGCGTATCTCCGACAACTCTGGTACCCAGCACATTTTTAGCCTCACCGGTGTTTACCTGGGCATGAGCGCTGGGGCAGGTACTGCTGTCGCGTACCTGCGCGATGAAGAGGGGCGTGTTAACTCAATCGTGCATCAGCGCGGTGCACGTATCGATGTGGAGTACATCGAAGGTGGCCTCGTCGGTGCTATTCACTCTTCACGCGGTCAGTCTGTGCGTTACGAGTACGTCACCCTTGATGGTCGTACTCACCTGTGCGCTGTGCACGGTGATGCTGGTACCCGCCGTTATGAACATGACGCTGCCGGTCTGATTCACCGTGTGGTGGCTAGCACCGGCACCGTTGAGGTGACCAACTACTACGACCCTGCCGGTCGCATTACCGAGCAGGACACCGAATACGGTCGTCGTGTTCGTTACCGCTACCTGCCGAATGGTATTACCGACGTTGCGAATGAGGATGCCTCCTACACGAATCTGTGGATTAGTGATCAGTATGCACGCCTGACCGCTATTGTTGACGCGGAAGGTGGGCGTAGTAGCTATGCCTACGATGACTTTGGCAACCGTGTGAGTGTGGTGGACCGCGATGGTTCCCGCACCACTCGCTACAGTGATGAGCGAGGCCGCATTATTCGTGAGGTCACCGATGAGGGTGCTGAAACCCTCTTCGCGTATGACGAGCATGACCGCGTAGTCTCTGTGGCGATGAGCGCTATTGAGACGGATCCGCGTGCCCGCCGTGCCGCCCGTCTGGCTCGTCGTGCTCGCCTGGAGGCTGAGGCGCAGGGTCGCACTCTCGATGAGACTACTTCGGGGCAGGAGTCTGCCCAGAGCCCTGCTGTAAGCCCCATGACTACGGTGACTTACGAGTATGCCAACGATTTTGAGCGTAACCCCTCTTCCATGACCGACGGTAACGGCCATGTGACCCGTTTTGAGTGGGCTGACGGCCTGCTGCAGCGTGTGGTGAGCCCTGAGGGCGTTACCGTCTCCCTGGAGTATGACGAGTGTGGTCTGCTGACCGGTATTCGTAATGCTGAGCAGCAGCTGACCCGTTGTGAGTACTCTGCTGCAGGTCACCTGGTGAAGGTTGTTTCTGCTCTTGGCTATGAAACTAAGTTCACCTATGATTCTGCCGGTCACATGGTGTGCCGTCAGGACCCGGATGGCTCCCGCTGGCGTTTTGAGTACGCTACTGGTGGTCGCCTGGTGGCTTCGGTGGATCCTGCCGGTGCTCGCACCGAGTATGAGTACGGTCCGAGCGGTGACATTGTTGCAATGGTTGACCCGCTGGGTCGCCGTATGGAGCGTTCCTTTGATACGAACGGCAATATTGACCGCATTACCCTGCCGGGTGGTGCGCAGTTCAGCTACGCCTACGATGGTTTGATGCGACTGGTCCGCACCATTGACCCCGCCGGTGGTGTGTGGACACGCGAATATGATGCCGCAAGCACTCTGACCGCGTTGATTGACCCGACCGGTGTGAGTGTACGTACTTCTGTTGATTCCTCGCGCAAGACCATTACCACCAATGATGGTGTTGATCGCGTGCGTATCTCGTGCGACCACCTGGGCCGCCCGGTGCGTACCGAGGTTCTCTCCGAGGATTCTGGCCCGCAGGTTAGTGCAGATGCTGACGACCCGACTGTCTCCACAATGGTTTATGACGGCGCGGGTAACCCCGTGCAGGTTCTGGACGCTGAGGGCGGTCTGAGCTGTTACGGGTACAACGGTTCGAACCAGATGGTGCGCATGATTTCCCCTGCGGGTCGTGTGACCGAGTACAGCTACGATGCGTGCGGTCGATTGGCTGCAACCTATGAGGCTGCCGGTACTGCTGAGCAGTCCGTGACTCGTTACGAGTACGATGCTGATTCCCGTCTGATTCGCCAGGTGTACGGTGACGGTTCTGAGGCACGTGTTCGCTATGATGCGTGCGGTCGTGTGCTGTCCATTACCGGTTCCGGTGTGGCTTCTCCGGTGTTCTACACCTGGGATTCTTGTGGCCGTGTGAAGAGCATCCGCGATAACAAGTGGGGTACTCGTTCGTTCACCTATGATGCCGCTTCTCAGGTGGTTGCGGTGACTAATGGTGCCGGTGGCGTGACCCATTACCGTTATGACGAAGCGGGTAACGTTACCTCCGTAATGGACCCTGCCGGTCGCGTTACCAGCTACGAGTATGACCTGATGGGCAATGTTCTGGCGGTAACCAATCCGCTGGGTGTGCGTACTACCTCTACCTATGATGCTGCCGGTCGTCTGCTGACCAGCACTGACGGTAATGGTGCCGTACATTCCTTCGGCTATGACCGTGACGGTGTTCCCTGCTCCCATTCAGTGAACGGCTCTTTGCTGTACCGTATGGAGCGTGATTCTGCGCGCCGTACTATGACGACTTATGACCATGCGGGCGTTGATGTGTTTGGTGCTCCCGTGGTGACCGTCGAGTCTTATGACCGTTTGGGTCGTCTGGTTCGTCAGCGCCGTGAGTTTGGCGCTCAGATTCCGGAGTCTTTCCTTACCGCGTACATGGACGAGGCTGGCGGCTATGAGCTGTCCTACGCTTATGACGCTGATGGTCTGCGCACTGAGTTTGTGCACCCTCTGGGTTCGAGCGCTTATGCGTATGATGCTGCTGGTCGTATGGTCAAGCAGACCGATATCACCGCGTATCGCCTGGATGGAACCGCCGTTACCGCTGAGTCTCGTGTGGAGTCTTCCTTCGAGTACAACGCGGTAGATGCGCTGGTGCGTGCGCAGGTGTCTGACCTGGCGGGCACCTGGGTTCGCGAGTTCGGTTACCGTGGCGCACACATGACCTCTGTGACCGAGCAGCCCGCGGTGGCAGACCCGGCTGTGGCAGACTCTTCTGAGGCTCTGCACACTGAGATTATTCGTGATGATTTGGGCCGTATTAGCGGCGTGGATTCGCCTGCTGGTCTGGTCATGTACACCTACACTGACGCACAGATGCTCTCTTCTGCCGTCCGTGGCACGGAGACTCTGCGTTGGACCTACGATGCCGCTGGCGCGCTGGTGCGTGTTGAGTACTTTGATAGCGCCCAGCCGCAGAATGCTTGGGTGAAGGTGCTGGTCACTGATGAGGGTGCCCGCGTTCGCGCAGTATGCCTCTACGGTGTGCAGGATGAGGCGAAGGTCGGCTCCCAGTCGGCTGAGTTTGCCTCTGCTGTTGAGGATGCTCAGGCGTGGCTGGGCCAGTGCCCGGAATCCGTGGAGGTTGAGGGCGTCACTTTGGTGCCGGTTTCGACGAGCGTGTTCTCCTATGACGGTAATGATTCGCGTCTTCTGCAGGTTTCTTCGGATGGTTCCGGCTCGTCCCTAACCTATGGTGCGGCTGGGTTTGTGAACTCGGTGGCGTCGTGGGGTTCTGCTGAGGATTCGGCTGTGTCTTTCTCCTTGCTGTGTGCTTCTACTGATGGTCGTGTGCTTGCTGCCGGTGGTGCGCCTGCTGGTGTACCTGAGCTTGGTGTACCCTCAACGGGTGCTGGTGCTGGTGCTGTGGCTGGTTTTGATGCTTCGGTGATGCACCCGCTGGTGTGGGATGAGAATTCGTTTGTTCCGCGTGTGCTGGGTGTGGCTGGTTCATCGTTGCCTTCTGTGGGTTCGTTGGTTCCTGGTGCTGGTTCTGGTGCCGGTCTGTTGGATCCGTATGGTTGGGCTTCTTTGGGTGTTGCTGCGCCTGCTGTGCCGTCTGCTCAGGGCGCTTCTGCTACTGGTGGTGCGCCTGTGTTGCCGGATTCGCTGGTTGGTGTTTCGGCGGCTTCGGGCCTGGTGCTGGGTTCTACTGGTTTTGAGGTGTTGGGTGCCCGCGTGGTGGATTCGCGTGTGGCTCGTTTTACTGCGCCTGATCCTTTGGTTGCGCCTGTGGGTGCTGGTTGGGGTGCTGATCCGTTCTCGTTGGTGGGTGGTAATCCGGTTTCTTTGGTGGATCCGTGGGGTTTGTCGCCAGTATCGATTGAGGAGTTTGAGAAGCAAGCGAGACCTTCTGGTATCGCTGGTTGGGTTAGGAACAACTGGGAGTACGTGGCTGGCGGTGCGATGGTTATTGCTGGCGCTGTGATTGGTGCTGTTGCTGCTGGTACTGGCCCTCTTGGTGGCGCTGTACTTGGTGGTATTTCCGGTGCGCTTATGGGTGCTGGCATGTCGGTGATTGAGGACAAAGTTTCCGGTAGAAAGGTTGACTGGTCGAAGGCTAATAATGAAGCTGTGAAAGGTCTTGTCTCAGGTGCCATCACTGGTGCTGTTACAGGTGGTCTGAGCGGTTTGAAGAATATGGCCACTGGCGTCACAAAAATAGTCACGGCAGCAAAAGCTGCGCCAGTTGCTAAAGTCGCCCAAAATAGCTCAAAAGTGGGGCAGATTCTATCGAAGGCAGGTGCAGTTAAAAATGCAGTAGTGTCGAAGGCATCAGCTGCTAAATCTGCACTCACCTCTTACGGTAGTAAAGTGGGGTCTATGCTGAATAATTCTAAAGTCTTAGAAGATGTTACAAAGGATGCCATATCTGGCGGCTTGAATAATGTTGTATCGTACTACCAGGACGATAGTGTAAAAGATAAGAGCATCATGGGTGGTATTGGTATGTTCCTCTCAGGCTCTATAGCTTCCGCTGGAGCTGCAGGTATGGGCGGTATTGTGAAAACTAATTTTCGCGTTAAAGGATACGGACCAGAGGTGGCTGAGCAGGCGCGAAAGATTCCCGAGAGTTTTGCAATGAGGGCTGCAAAGAAAACAGCTACTATCGCACGTGATGCCTCTATAGATACTGCCACCGGACTGGTAAAGAACAGCGCTCAGTATCCTGTAGAAACATTTATTAAGGGTCAGCAATTTTCAGAGGAAACTTATAGAAAAAAGACGACAGACGCATTAAGAAATGATTTTCTGAAAAACTCAATTAAGGCTTCCGTAAAAATGGATAGTAAAACTGCTAGCTATCATCGCTTTAATGTAGCTCACACTTATACCGAATTTAGAGTTAATCCTGATGCAGTGGTATCTCGTCTTGTATCTAATGCAAACGAGAGAGCTTCTAATATCACTAATCGGGCTCTTACCTGGATGATTGGCATTGATATTTCGAAGTTGAAGATTTAAATATGTTTATCCTAGACATCATAAAAGATTGCATAAAAGGCTTCTCTGAAGGATTCTTCGGTGATAAGCGCCCGAGCAATATCATAATCATGATAATCGTCGTAGCATCCCTCCTATATGTTGCCCTATACCTTCCACGTACTTTGGGTAACGACAGTGACGGTATCACAGCCACCTGCACCGTAACCAAAGCATACACAAGGCCTCGAGGCGGCACGATAGGCGAGCTGAATGATACTGCCCCCGTAGGTGTTTTTGAAACAGAAGAATGCGGCACTCTCACGATGATTACCTCTCCGGAAGGTCGGAAGATTCCTGAGTATGTTGCAACAGCTCAGCCTGGCAAAAAATACCTATTCCATGTATTAAATTCGTCCACAAAAAAGGAACGGGATTTTGAGACAACCCGCTTTGAAGAAATCAAAGAATAACCAGCTCATGAGCTAAAAATAGAGCCTCGGGTGGTGCGAGTCGAAGACTCGCACCACCCGAGGCTCTCTATACGGCATCTGCGGCCTATTTCCCCTTAGCTTGCTTCTTACTATCCGCCAGACCAGATGCCTCCTGTAGCCTCATATAGTAATAAACAATGGACTCACGGTTAGTCCACCCATCCACCAAGGCACGATCTGCGGGGTTGTGCATATCTGGCCAGCGTTTCTTCTCAATCCTGAAACGAGTAATAGCCGGTAGGCGGTAGTTACCGTAGATGGGCTGGAGTGTCACAATTTCATCGCCTGATTTTGTGTAGAAATGAAGGGACGTTGCACGCTCACGATCCGAATTGTCTTTGCACACCACTCTGTCGATTGCAGTAAAAGGGTAGAAGGGGTCGCCTACCTGTTCCACACCATCCAAGGAGACCGTAACGTACCAGTAGCGGATGCCAGGAAGGCCCCTCATGAAGAAGGGTGAGATGATGAAAACTACGATATCCAACCAGTGAAAGCCCAGGTCCATCCCTGTATGCATGATGAACATAGGGACCGGGAACATGAGAGCTGCCACCGACCAGAAGACGACTTCAAAACGGTTCAGGCGCACGACGTAGATACCTTCGGCGCGTAGTTTCTTGTCCTTGTGCCGGTTCATCTCATAGGTGATGACGGCTCGGAGTACTTTGTACCCGACGACGGCTACGTATATGTCCCAGAAAATAAGCATGATGGTGTTGATCATGGTCGTTCTCTGACCTTTCTATCTATCGGTGATTTGCTGCCTTCCGGCAACGGTGCGGAAGTCAGCGGGTTTGTTCTCAGGGTAGCCGAGGAAATCGGGTGGTTAGGCACGGATTCTGGTCCTCTGATGAGTGGTTACCTAGTCTTTATCTTAGCCTCGCGCCGAATTAACTTTTTAGCTACCTATCCTATAGACCATCATCTTGCTCTATATTTCCGCTTCTCAGAGCTTTTATCTGCATAGAGTATCCTTGGGGAATGTACGCCACCTGTCGGTGGTGCGCTTCCGGATATTCACCAACCACACGAAACGAGAACCCGCCATGCGTATTTTCCTGATTATCTTCTGGGGTATCTTCGCTCTAGTCGCGACAGTTGCGACATTCTACGTCATCATCAATTACGAAGTGCAGCGCTGGAAAGATAAAAAGCGGCAGCGCGAGGGTATTTATATTCGACGAGTTAATCAGGGCGAAGCTCTCATTATGATATTTACCCCCGCCTTCCCCAGCCTTTCGTTTGTAGCCCACATATACGGCGGCCCGGATTCAATAGATATATGGGTTGACATAGTGGGCTTTTTGCTATCGGCTATGTTCATGTCCTTTTTGCGTTATGTGCATGTCGCTTATGTGAAGCTTTCTCCCGAAGGTATCGAGCAACGTATGTGGTCGGCACGCACGACCGTCTATCCCTTCAACGCCATTGACGGCATTGAATACTATGAGGCAACCTCTACAGACAACCAGGATCTTGTGTCTTTCTACAGTAAATCCGGAAAACTAATTGCCGCCTTCTGCCCGATTATTCACAATAATTATCGTCTGATGGCGATTGTGCGGTTCAGGATTGAGCACGAGCGTTGGCCTGACATGAATAATCCCACTGATGTAGCTCAGGTAGATAAGCTGGACAATCGCTATATGACCATTCCTTATTTCAGGGGCCGGGAGAAGGTTACTGGTCTTGCCGACGTTGACATGTAGCACCGTATAGAGAAAGCCCTTGGGCTGAGAGATTAACTCTCAGCACAGGGGCCTTCTGCATGCCAGCGGCGGCTCATTTAAGCGCCACCATTATCGGGTGATAATCGCGAAGTCGCTACTGGACAGGTTCGTGAAATTACCAATCTGCGCGTTCAGCCGGCACTTAGAAGTCACCGATAGCGCCGTCACCACCCGCTGATCCTCAGACACCAACACATGCCCCGAACAACCATCCGAAAAACTAATCAACTGCGCATCCGGAGAAATCGCCTGAACCAGCGTCGAAAACTCACCCGTACGCGGCAAAACCATCAACGGGTTCAACTCATCCGCACCACTGGGCCACACCGGAACCACCGTCACCGGCAAAACACTCTGATTCACCACACGAGAAGGAACCCGCAACTCAATCGAACGCAAACGCTGAATCGGGTACGCCGTCGAACGAACCTCCCTGTCAGAAATAGCCTTCGACGTCTCAGAATCAATACGGTTCACCCACTCCTCAAAAGCACGCGAATCCTTAAACTCAGCAGACACATTCGCCCGGACCTGCACCACACCATTAGCCGGGATACTCACCCCAGACAGATTCCACGAACACGGAACGTCCACCGCAGTCACACTCGACTGATTCTTCGCCACACCAGAAGACGCCTGACCGGCATCCCACGTCACCGAAGCACACGAACCACCCTCAACACCGGGAAGCACCTGCAAAATATCGCCCCGAAGAGCCGACTTCTGCGAGGAAAACTCAAAAGTTAGGCGGGCACTCTTATCCCGCGGGTTATACGTACCCTCAATACGGGTACCCAATCCACTCGGCAAAGATGCCGAACTACGGCTCGAAGCAGACCACGACTCAGCCGTCTTAGACGAACCCTTACCGCCGCTCAAACCCACAAAAGCGAGCACACCCACAAGAATCAAAGAACCCAGGATAGCGCCCCACACCAGCGGGCGGCGCAACGGCGAACGGGCAGGCTCCTCATCCTCAACAACCTCATCAGGCACATATACCGGCTGTTCCACCACAAAAGGAGCCCGGATAACCGTCTCATTCTGCGCCTGACCCAGCGACGGCATGCCCGCACCATACAGCTCCGTAACATTCTGCCCAGACACCGCAGAAACAGCAGGCTCAGCACCATGAACCACCGTAGGTGTATAGCCCACAGCACCCAAAGATACCTCAACCCAGCGAGGAAGCACCGTATCAGCAGCGAAACCCTCAGCCAAAAGACGCAACTTAGCGGCAGCCTCAGCCGCCCCAGGACGCTGAACCGGGTTCTCCGCCAACATCCCGTGAAGCACCTCAGCCACCTCAGCCGGAATCTGCGGCGACACCTGCACCGCACCACCACGTGCCGGAAGAGGACGCGCCGCCACCAACAACTCATGAAGAGTCACCGCGCACGCATAAACATCCACCGCCGGAGTAGCCACACCATGCGCAGAACGCTCCGGAGCCATATACCCCGGAGTACCAGAAAACGAACGAGAAGAACCCGAACCCGCAGAACCAGTAAAAGAAGCAATGCCGAAATCAGCCACACGAACCTGCTGATCCAGAGACTCCCCCAAAACACCGCTCAGCAGCACATTCTCCGGCTTAATATCCAGATGCATCACGCCCTGACGGTGAGCAAACTCCACCGCATTCAGAACCTGAACCATCAGACTCAACGCCAAACGAACCGGCAGCGGCCCCTCAGAATCCAGCTTCTGACGCAACGAACCACCATGCTGAAACTCCATCACCAGAGCCAGCACACCGCCCTCAACCACCATGTCCGTCAACGGCACAATATGAGGATGCGCCAGCGCCAACAACACCGAACGCTCACGCACAAAAGACTCAAGAACCACAGGGTTCTCCGCAAGCTCCGGACGCAAAACCTTCGCCGCATACAGAGCCCATGAGCCGCTCATCGTAGCAGCCCACACCTCACCGACCGCACCAGAACCCACCCGGCGCACCAAACGATACGAAGAGCCAAGGGGAGCGCCCGCAACCAAGCCCCCCACAGGCTGACCAGTAGCCTGCGGGGCAGGATGAGCATCACGACGCTCCGAGCCGGAGTACTGCGGCGAACCAGCAGGTACAGTCACGGGCTAACTCCTTAACATCAACTTCACAACAAGCAGGAAGACGCCCCAGACAGGGTGACCCCTACAGCAAAACAGTCGGTAAAGTTACACGATACCTCACCACACGCCAGACAAGCCCTACAGCCCGCCACGGTGCTGAGAATCCTCAGGGCTCATCAGCTGCACCAGAACCGGCGACCCGGCAAGGAACGCGTAGCCACGACCAACACTCAGCTGAACCGGGGCGCGCCTCGGAATAGAACCGAACATGTCCATATCCGTATCAACATTCGGCTGAACCACAGCACCAGTACGGAACTTACGAATAGCCTTCGTCCAATGGCTATACAAAGGACGCAAATCAGTCGGCTTACCCGTAGCAATAATGTGAACGTCCGGGAAATCACCCTTCACAATCGCATCAAAAACGTTCATCGGGTCATCCACACGGTCACCGTCATCAATCAGCAACAGCACCGGGCCCGCGGCATCCTGCAAAGCTGCCTGCACCTGAGCAGAAGCGTTCTTGCTCTCAAACACCCGGTCAAAAACGCCCTCCGGCGCATTCACCAGGCCGGAACGCTGATCAAAGACAGCCCAAACTTCCGGAACCTCAGCGGCATCCATGCGCGCGTTCTCCGCCGCGGTAGCGTCACCGGACGCCAACGCGGCAGATACCGCCTGCTCCGCCGCAGCCCTCGCCCGAGAAACCAGACGAGCAAACGCAACCAGCAGAGAAGACTTACCCGAACGCGGATTACCCGCAACCATGGCGTGCTCACCCTCGTACAGCTCGAAAGCGCACGCCTCCAACGTAGCCTCCGCAATACCCACAGGGATACGCCACAGGCTCGGAGAAAACTCGGCAGCAGGCATGCTCTCCCACGAAACCCACGTCGGCAGCTGACCAATCACATCACGCTTAGCAGGATCCTGCGGGAAGCGCTCACGAACCATAGAGACGGCCTCCTCCACACCAACAGCGGGAGTAGCCACCTGCATCTGACGCAGACGTTTCGGGTCAACACAACGCCCAGGAACTGCAGCCGGAACATTCGTGCCGCGAATACCATGCGAGGAATAATCGTGAATATCGCTCAGCTGGAAGAACCACGTCTGCAACGAAGCATCAAGAATCTGCGAGGGAATATTCTTCGCGCGACTCGTTGACACCACGCAGTGAATACCAACAGCAGGACCATCCGCATACACTCGGTAGAAATTCGCCAACAAATCCATGCTCACAGCATCAGAGAACTCATCACGCAGCGTCGCAAAACCATCCAAAACAATGAAAAGAGGCTTACGGCGTGCCGCGTCAGCACGGCGAGCATCAAGCTCCGACTTCACAAAACGCAAGAAGCGAGCCTGACGTTCCCTAGCGCCCTGACCGGTACCCACAGCAGAAACAACATGCGGCAAAGAACCTAATGGCAACAAGCCATCAGCGCCCATATCCACCAGAACAATATCGATGTCCTCCGGCGAATAATGCTGAGCCAAACCCAGCACCACCGACTGAATCGTCGTAGTCGTACCACTACCGGCAACACCCACCAACAGCAGGTTGCTCATCTCAATATTCCAGCCCATAGGCACCTGACGCTGCAGCTCAGGCTCATCACCCAAAGTACACATCAGAACACCGTCCCGGACACCACCCACAGTGGGAAGATCCGGGTCAGGGAAGCCACGCACACCAAAATCAACCAAATCAACATACGAACCCAACGGCTCAGGCCACACCTTACGAGGAGCAACCGCACCACGAGCCGCATGAGCCGCCACAACAGCGTCAATCAGCAAATCCAGGTCATTCGCATCACTAGACGACACCTTCGGGCGCGCACGCTCCGAACGAGGAATACCGATACTATCGGTCGCACGAACCTCCAGAGAAGTCACCACCTCAGTGCCACTCTGACCCGTCACCAGGGCAGTCTGCACCGGCGAAATATCATTCTGGCCCAGCTTCACATAGGCGCGACCCATCTGCGAACGCGAAATCTCCGAAGCATCCGGAACACCAATCACGTTCGAAGAATCCTCACGGCTCTGCACACGCAACGCCACACGCAAGTTCGTATTCGCCAGAATGTCATCATTCACCACGCCGGCAGGACGCTGAGTCGCCAAAATCATGTGCACACCCAGGGTACGACCCACCGCACCAATGCTCACCAGCGACGACAGGACATCCGGGAAGTCCTTCGCCAACATCGCAAACTCGTCAATCACCAGCAGCAGGCGAGGCATCGGATCCGGCGGGTTCGTCGCCAAATAATCCTTAATGTTGTCCACGCCCTCGCCAGCAGCCGCAAACAGGCGCTGACGACGGTCCATCTCCGCCTCCAACGACTCAATAGCGCGGTGAGCCAACTGAGCATCCAAGTTGCTCAAAGTACCAATCGTATGCGGCAGACGCTCACACGTCTTAAACGCCGCACCACCCTTAAAGTCAACCAGGATAAAGTTCAAACGGCTCGGATCATGGTGAGCAGCCAAACCCGCCACCAACGAACGCAAAAACTCACTCTTACCCGAACCGGTGGTACCACCCACCAGGCCGTGAGGACCGTCCTTCACCAAGTCCAGCGTGAACGCGCCAGAGTCGCCCACACCAATCTCAGTACTGAAACCATTAGCCTGCGACCAAAACGCCTCAATATCCTCAGCACCCGGAGGGGTCGGCAAACCAACCAGCTCAGGCAGCTTCACTAGCTGCGGCAAACCACCACCCAACAGCAGGCGCTCAGGATCCTCATGATGCGCCAGAGTACGCGCCACATGAAGAGCATCCTCAGCGCTCACACCGGCGAGCACGCCATCGGTAACCGTGTAACGGCGGCGAGGCTCCGAATAGGTCATAGAAGCCTCCTCACCAATCTCCACGACCGAAGTACACGACGCAGGAAGACGATCAACAGAAGAAGCCAACACAATACCGGCAACACGGCGAGCACCCGCAGCAGCAGTCTTATTCGCCATCAGACGCACTTCATCGCCGTACGCCAAAAGGTCGCGTGCCGGCGACTCACGGCCCTCGGTGAGGGTATCCGAATCAACGACCACGCACAGGCCGCGGGTCGGAAGAGACTCAATGTCGTTGTAAAGAGAGCGCAGCATCTGATCCGACTGCTCCTTACCAGAAGCAAACCAACGCATCTGCTGGTTCTGCGCCATATGCATGTGCGGAAGCCACGACGTCCACACCCAGTCCTGCGAGCGCGCCGAATCAGCACAGACCGCAATCGTCATATCAGCAGGACCCGTGTGGGTCGCCGCCTGCAGCACCAGGCTACGCGCCAGGGCAAGAGACTGCTCACGCGGACCCACAATACCGATAGCGCCGCCCTCACGCAGGTCAGCAACCAGCGGGGCATCCCACAGGGTATTGTGCTCAAGAATATGCTGAACCTCAGGCTCAGGATTGCTCGGCTTCGTCAGCTCAGGAGCCCAATGAATATGCCCAGTACCCACGTGGAAAGTCAACAGGTCAGGGCTGGTGCTCCGGCGACGCCACAGCGTCATTGCAGGAAGAAGCGCCCGCAGCTGAACGGCATCCGGTGCCGGGGCTAGGTCGTGAAGACGCTCAATTTCCTCACGGTTACTCAGAGCGATACGTTCCTTGAACTTCTCCATTTCCTGCTCAAAACGCACACGTTCCTTCACCTTGTCCTTAGCGTGACGACGCTTCTGCTCCACCCACATGCCAATACTCAGGATGGGGCTGAGCATCGCGAAAAGGGCGTAACGAATCTCCTGCATAATCGCGACCATCGCCGCCGCCATAATAATCGGACCCACCGCCATCGCAAGATTGAACTTTGGCGGATCAGAAACATTCTTGCGTGTAGGCGCCTCCACCTTATCCGGGGCGCTCAACGCGCCCTGACGCGGCGGACGGTTAAACGGCGCAGTACCCGACGCACTCACATTCGGGGCGCTACCGGGGCGAGGCGCAGCCTTCTCCTGAGGAGCAGGCTGCAGAGTCAGCACACAATCACCAACATGGATAGTGGTGCTCTCAGAAACAGTCAGACCCTCCTCAGGGATTTTCTGACCGTCCACAAAACTACCGTTCGTAGAACCCGGATCAGTGATACGCACCTTCTGAGTATTCGTCGACTCATCATGAACCACCTGCAGGTGCAGATGCTCCCACGACGCGCTCGCCGTGGGCAGCACAATGTCGGCGTACGGGGAACGACCCGCCACCAGAGGACGCGAGGAAGGGATAGGGTGCGGCAGGGTAACCGTCGAACCGCCGCTCAAGCAGACGCTCCAGCCCTGCACCAGGGAAGGGTAGGAGAGCGGTGCCCTAGAGATGCGCATACCCTCCATCGGCTTGACCTCCGCCAGGGTGGAGGATGCCGTCACCGGGCGGTTATCGCAATACAGCGGCTCGTCTGCAGGCAGGGAGGGGCCACCGGTTGCCTGAATGAGATCAGCGATGGTCGTCTCAGGCTGCCAGGAGTCTAGTTCATAGCTCCCGTTATGCTCTTCAAGATCAAGGAAAAAGCGCATAAGGTGTTCTCCAAAATAGATAAATCGTGAGCCCCGCTGGTGGACGGACTAGAAGTAATACCCGAAAGCCGGGGTGTTATGGGCTGGCTCTGTACGGATGAGGCTTTGTTCGGAAAAGCTAGTCGCGAGATTCTGAGGTGAACGTGCGAAGCATCCACACCGGCGGATTCACCGCATCCGTTGCGGAAGATCCGCCCTGAATCATCGAAGCTTCCGCGGTCGGGTAAAGAAGACCCATCTGCCCGCCAGCGGCGTAAGAAGACGAAAAATCCAACGGATACGCGACCGTAGAATCTTTAGCGTCCAGCCGGAGAGTTCCTAGAACCCGTCGAACTGCCTCAGGAGTGTATTCACGAACCTGGCTTGTGGCATACGCAAAAGCCAAGAGCGCGTTATGGGAGGGAGCGTCCGCCCACGCTGCCGATTTCGAGAACGCCTGTTCGCCCGACAAGTCCTTGAGCGAAGAATCATTCTTCATACGCTCAACCGTTGACACAAACGCCGAAGAAGCACGACCGGCATCATTAGCGCTCAACGCCGCAGCGCGTGCCTGAACACGCCCCACAACGCGAATATTGTCAGTCAGGGAACCACCGTTCTCCAGAAGAAGACGCATAAAAGGCTCCGTCAAAGCTTCCTCACCCGCAATCACCGGAGAAGTAATACCCGCCCTCTGAAGAGAACGAAGCACCTTCGCTTGTGTCGACGCCGAACCCGTCAAAACCAGAACAGGAGAAGAGCCCGAAGACTTGTCCCCCAGAAGGCGCGTCAGCTCCTTAAGAGCGTCCTTCATGCCGTCTTCATCAGCAGAAATCTGAACGCGGTTCGTATAGGGAAGGTCCGGTGCGGAGCCCTCACCCGCATCCAGCAGGATGGTGCGCACCCCATCAAGCTGCTGCGAAGAACCCGCGCTAGACACACCGGCAAGCGAACGAATAGCAGCCGTATAGGCCTGCTTCTCCTGCTCAGGGTCCAGAGCAAAACTCCACACCCCATCGCCAGCATCTACCCGGTCATACGCCTCAATCACCGCAACATTGCGTTCCTTAGCGGCAGCCGTAGCACCCCGAAGATGCTCACCCCGAGAGGCAAGCACAATACCCAAAGCGCCCTCAGACGAGAGCTTCTCTACCGCCTCACGGGCCCCCTGCTCCGTTCCCTTATCGTTCGCATAAAGAACCTTCACAGAAGAATTACCCAGAGCCAGGCGGTACTGGGCAACACGAGCACCCTGAGCATTCAGACGCCACGCAGACCCCTCAGCATCATCACCAAAAGTAGCGACAACACCAATAACAGGCTCACGACCAGACGCAGGAAGAGAAATAGCCTGCTGAACCGTCACCGCAGACGCAGGGTTCGTACCCGTACCAAGCGGCAAAGGCTGAGGAGTCACAGCGCGCACGCCATACCAGATCCCCACCACCGCAAGGCTAAACAGCACACACAGACTGACACACCACACCACGGTGCGCTGAGTGAGCCGCCTGCCCTCGCGGCGGTGAGGACCTGAATCAGAACCCAAATGAGGGGAAAACCCCACGGCTAATCACCAATCTGGAAGGTGTACACCGTCTTCACCTCTGCACTGCCAGCATTCGACAGATGGAAGGTCGGCAACGAACGCAGACGCTGCAGCGACGCCTTGAACTGCGCCTGACGCTTCTGCAGAGCAGCAATATCCTCAGAACGGAGGTTCGTGTAACCCTGAGCATTCTGCATCGCCAAAGCAAGCTGGTAATCAGCCGCACCAGCCTTTGCGCTATTGCTCTTGAGCGCACCCAAGAGGCCAGCACCCTCAGCGTTGCTATCGCCCAAATCGAGCATGAGCTTCGACAGGTCGTTATTCAGCTGAACGGATGCACTAGCCAAATCTCGGGTAGCGTTCTCAGCGCGGGTGCTCAGAGCAACCAGAGAGCGCTCAGTCACCGAATCCAGAGACTGGCGCAGACCCTCAATACGATCATTCATATCCTTGTGCTGAACCTCGATGGATTCACCAGCCACCTGAACCACAGTATTCGCGGTATCAGTAATGCCAGCAATCGAAGCAGAGAACGCCGCCTTAGCAGCCGAAGCGCTAGAAGAACCATCGCTCGAAACCTTACGAATCTCCTCGCTAATCATGCTCGTCAGGCTCTCACGAGTCTCATCGGCAGACTCCTTGAACGCTTCCTTAATAGCGGTGGAGAGGTCAGACTGCATGTTCGTCATATCCTCAAGGTTCTTACCCAAAGCATTGACGGCATCCGAAGCCGAATGGATACGATCACGCAGAGAAACCTTAGCCTGATCAGTAGGTTCTTCCCTCTTCTCCGCATCCTGGTTCTGCGCGTTTGCGGCATCATTCAGGGTCTTCTCAACCTCGCCCAGGGCACCATCTACCGCGTTCACAGCATCGTTAAGGTCCTTGGCGTCGCGAGCCAGACCCTCCTTGGGGTCATCCATCGAAGTAGCGGCAAGAACCTCATCCCACGCAGCTACCGCGGCAGCAATACGCTGCTCCATCGGAGTGCGTGCGGCAGGAGTGTTCGAAGTGTAGGTACGCTCGTTCGCGTTCTCCACCGTAATGACGCGAGTATTACCTTCCGTAGCAGTAGGCTCAGCGGAAGGTGCCTCAGAAGAAGGAGCAGCGGAAGGAGCCTCAACCTTCTTCGACGGCTCCTCAGAAGGAGCCACAGAAGCAGACTCCGACGGCGCAGGGCTAGGAGCCTCAGACGGCGCCTCAGAAGACGGGGCAGCAGACGGCGAAGCCGCGCCACCACAAGAAGAAGCCGTCAAGTACCCACGCAGATGCTCCACCTGCTCAGCAGACAGAGAACCGCCACGCTCAGTAGACAGCGCACAAAGCTGCTCCGCCAGTTCCTTATTCTGAGCGCTCATAGAACCAGAGCCGTCCACTAGCTCCGCACGAGCAGAAGCCGCACGAGAATGAACGTTCTTGATGCTCTCAATCAGACGACTCGACGTTTCCTTCATCTGATTCACACTCTGACGAGCCGCACTAACCTTCTCACTCAAAGAACGCACAGCATCACCATCAAGAGAAGACGGGTCCTTCTCCACCTGCTCAACAAGCTCATCCATCTGACGCTTCAACGCCGAATAGTTGTTGTTCGCACCCTTCAAATACTCCGGCTGCAGGTGATCCACAATCTTCTCCCCGGTAGTAACCAGTGCAATCAGGGAGCTCTGCACCGTCACCGACGCACCGAACAGGGCGCAGGTCACCGAACCGTTAGAAGAACAAGTCTCAGCGGTCGGGTGTTCCGGGCCGACGATCTCACGAATCGAAGCCGTAAGATCCTGCTGGCAGTCCGAACTTGCCTCCGCATACGCATTCAGAACAGCAGACAGCTGAACCAAATTACCGTACACACTGCGGCTATTCGCACCCTCTTCACGATGCACAACACAACGACCGCCGCTATGGGAAACAGACACATTGGGGCGCGCCGTCGTATCACCCAACATCGAGTGAAGAGCAGCAACAGTACGCTCCAACTGAGAAATCAGCTGAGAATTGTTAGTACGCGAAGCCTCAGAAAGATCCTTCTGCAGGCTCTCAATATTCGCCTGCAGACCCTGCATGGTCTTCGTCAACGATTCATTCTGAGTCTTCAGATGCTCGGCAGTGTCCTTACCCAAAGTCGCAGACGTATCATCCAGGCTCTGACGCACCTGAGCAACCTGCGAACTAGCGCTAGTCAACGTCGTATTAACCTCGTTGACGGTATCGATAGTGCGCTGCAGAAGCGCCACCTGAGACGCATCCTGAGAGGTGAAACCATTAGTAATGATTCCCGCACCAGACAAATCAGAAGCAAAACCAGGCTGCACCGAAATATTGAAGGTAGGCGCACTAAAATCCTTCGCCTTAACCTTCAACACAAAAGAAGAAGAACTACCAGTCACCGGAGGCGCCGAAATAGCGCCCCACTGAACAACAGCCTTACCTTCATCATTGGTGCTCACCACACCATTCGTTGACGAATCAGCAGCATCAGGGGTCGTAATAACCTGCGTAGGAGAACCCGAAAGAACAGTAGAAGCAGCAATAGAGAACGGAGTACCAACCGGTGCAGGGCTAGTACGGCTAGTGCCGGATGCATCATAGGTGACGTCCTCGGTCTTCACCGTCAGGTTCTCAACCGTAACCTTAATCGTGATTTCGCCACTGTAGCCGTTCAAATCATTCAGGTTAGTGCCGCTACCGCGCTCAGTAGAATACTGCAGGCTCACACGTACAGGAAGGTCATTAACAACGTCCTTCGGCTTGAACTGCACATTGCTCGAGGAGCTCGTACGATCCTTGTCATTAACGTAAATGTTGGTCGACTCAATCGACGAAACCTCGCCGTCACGGCCCATCTGAACATTCACGTTCTGCAGAACATTAGTAGCGTTCTCTACCTGGCGGGGGCTCTGAGAGGTAACAGTACCCTTATCGGAAGGGGTGCTGTTATTGTTCGTGCCCGTGGAGCAAGAAGAGAAAATGAGTGCCGTCGTGACACCCAAAATCAAAGGGAAGTGGAGTAGACGCTGACGCGCTGTGGTGTGGTTGGTCATGATGATCTTTTCGTTGAGTTATATACCGTGCAGACACATAACAGAGGCAAGTCTGAAACGCCACTGTATAGTGCCCACCTGAGTGGAAAGGGTCAGGGGCAAAGCCGGAATGAGAAAAAGCCCCGTACCACTTTATCAGTCCAATATGAGAAGGTTGATATTTTTTCCTCCTAGTCGGTGCCTCATCAGGATATTCAATTCAACCTTGAGGTGATAGTTAAAAGTATTTTTCATTTCATTTCAACCTAGTGCACTTACCGAACTCTGTTCGACATAGAAAAACCCCGCGGCTGAGATCATCTCTCAGCCCACGGGGTTCCACGGTTTAGCTGGCTGCGGGTTCAGCCTCCGGGTCCTCCTCATCTTCCTTCTCAGGGATAGCGATACCCACGGTCACGTACTTCTTCACCAGCAAGTACGAGGCGATAACCGGCACCACGTACACCAGCGACAACCCGCTACCGTACTGCACAACATCAGCGGCAAGACGAACCGCCGCCAAACATCCACCCAAACCCACCAGGGCGACGCAGAAGCCGCGCAACACACCATACCCGGCAGTGCCCTCCTCAAAGGCAGTCGCCCACAGCTTGAACAGGGCGCGGCGCACAAAAATCAGGAAAACCGGCACCAGGCACAGCACCACCGAAACACCCACAGGCTCATAACCGGCAGTGGCGAACGAAACCACCGGAATAACCAGGCAGAAGAACACCATCAGGGCACTCACACCCAGCACCACCGCACGCACATACCGGTTGATGCGCTCCATACGGCGCAGGTTAGGGATCTCGTCGCTCGGCTGCGCGGCATTGTAGAAGAACAGCAGCAGAACCAGCGCGGACGCCGCCACATACCAGGGCGCAAAATTGATGCCGTCCGCCTGCGGGGTGAAAGCAACCGGCGGGACACTCGCCAGGGAGAGAGCAGCGAGCAGAACAATCGCGGCAACGCAGAGCGTGCCTACCGTCAGCAGAAAGTAATGGTACGCGCCGCCGTTCTTTGCATCGTGCACACTGTGCTTGTGCGTGCCGTCAATCATCACCACGGAAAACAGCATTGCGGAGATGGATAGGATGCCCCACGCGTATTCACCCGTCACGGTGGGGACAAACATGAGAAGAATGGAGATAGAGAAAAGAATCCACAGACATACTCGCTGCAGGGTTGTTGAGGACGCGAGAGCCACTTCAAAAAAGCCGATGATAAAGTCGCCGATATCTTCCATGGTAGATTCCTTTCTGCGGGGGTGGGGTTATTCTTTGATCTCTTCAAAGCGGAGGACGCTGAAGTCGTATTCATCGTTACGGGTATCGAAGGACTTGTACGCCCTGTATTTCTTGCCCGTCTTGAAGTTCTGGAGGTATTTGCGAATGGGTATACCATCAGGGGATTTGCTCGATGTGATGATTCCGCACTCTTCCGTTTCGAATTCACCGGAGGTCCAGTAGGGGTCCTCGTGCTCAATGATTTCGACGGAGGTGACAGTGCAGATAGCGGATTCATTGCCCGGGTTGTAGTTGGTCATAAAATGTATGGATGCAAAGAACCATAGAATGACTACTACGGTTATGATGGAGCCGCGTGCATCCCATACATCTTTTGCTATGTCGCGAAGATATTCTTTGAAGTCGACTTTATTCTTCTTTTTCTTGGTGTATCTCTTTTTGTTGGTTTTCTTTGGAGCCCCAGTTTCGGTCATGTAATTTGCCTCTGGGTAACTCTTGTGCTTCGAGGTGTTCCTTTTCTTTGAAACGTTCTTTTTCCTTGGGGAGTTCTTCTTCATTGCTCTTCACCTTCTTTCTGGGCTGCGGGCTGTTATTCTGTGCTGGGTTTCTAGGCTTTCGTTGCCTTGTGCGCTTCGCTGCTTACTTCGGTTGTGCTCATGGTGTGTACGTCCTTGTGCGGTGGTTGGTGAATCGTTCCCGTCCCAGTGGTGGCGGGCACATCCTTAGCCTATCGCACGGTATCTGACCAGAAGGTTAACTGTGTGCAAGGGTCAGATGAAGACTCGGCGACCACTTCGCAGATAGCCCGAATCCGTGCCTAACCACCCGATTTCCTCGGCTACTCTGAGAACGAACCCGCACCCTCCGCACCGTTGCCGGAAGGCTGCAGGTCACCGATAGATAGAAAGGTTAGTGAACGGCCATGATAATTACCTACACCATGACTGCCGTATGGGGCGTACTATGCCTTGGGCTGATGTACAAAATCTGCCGCTCCGTTATCGCCCATGAAATGAGCCGCCACCACGACAAGAAGCTACGCGCCGAAAACATATACATCATCCGAGGCAAGCTTCGCATCATCATTCTGGCCGGCTTTGTAGCTCTCATATTTCCTGTCGCAATGTTCCTAACGCACCTACTCGGCGACATGGGATTCCACCTTTTCTACGACATCGCAGCGTTCTGCGCCATGTGCATGGCTATCTGCTTCTTCTACGGACCTGTTGAGGATTACACCGAAATCTCGCCGGAAGGAATCGAAAGGGGCGAATCATTTCTAGACACGGTCTTCTACCCGCTCAACGCAATCGGCGCAGTCTCATACAGTCAGGCCTCTGATAGCGACGAGTCAGACAGCGTTACTTTTAAAACAAAATCAGGCAAGACAATTACGAATTTCAGCCCCGGCGATGACGGTTACTACCTCCTCGCAATGACCCGATTCAAGATGGAAAACGACCGCTGGCCAGACATGAACAACCCCGAAGAAGCCGCCCAGGTTAAGGCGTGGATGAACTGGGGCTCCACCATCCCGCACATCAAGGACAAGGAAATCACCGGCCTCGCCGAAGTAGACATGTAGCCCGCGATTCAGCCCGTATTGAGCGCGTGCCCGGTGTGTTTCTCAACCAATATTTCCGCAATTTTTCTGCCGAAAAAACGCCGACCAGCACCCACACCCTAACCCTCAACTAGAAGGTGTACTCTGCACGTAAAAACATTAACGTTGAGGCTTACAATAAGAAATGGTCAATGCACAGCCGCACACCGTGCACGCACCATGTCACTTCACAGAAACACCGACCCCGAAAGGCACATCATGGCCACCAAGAAGCCCGCGCGCCTCACCCGCCGCGCAGCCCTCGCCGCCGCAGGCGCAGCAACCGCCCTCGGCGCGCTGCTCACCCCCGCACAGGCAACCACCTACCGCCCGACCGTGCGCCGCACCCCCCACAACGGCTACTACTCCAACCGTTACGGCCGCCGCGGCCGCGTCGTCATCAGCGACTACTACGGTAGCTCCTACAGCCACTACTACTATTACGGCGGCTAAAGAATCCCAAGCCCAATAAACATATACTGGAAGACGGCACTACATTCGTGTAGTGCCGTCTTCCCGTTAGATGCCCCAGGCATCACCCGCACCGCGGTGCGGAAAATACACCACAGATAGAGAGAACCCATGAAGAACGTAACCCGCCGATCCGCCCTCGGCCTGCTCGCAGCAACCGGTGGTGCGACCCTCCTGGCAGCATGCGGCGCTCAGCCCCAGGCAGCCAGCGGCTCTGCAACTGCATCTGGTAGCGCATCTGCTTCCGCAACTGCGTCCAAGACCGCACGCACCGACTACTCCGGCGTTGCAGTCCTGGAGGGCTACACCTCCAAGCCTTCCGACTACCAGCCCGCAACCCGCACCGAGCCGTCCAAGAACGCCCCCGTACCGGTCAAGCCCGCCGTCGCTAACGAGAACAGCGTGGAGGGCCTGTACCAGTCCATCGCGTTCTTCGGCGCAGCCATGGAATACTACATGCGCACCGGTAAGACCGAGCCGCTGCGTGAATGCGCGCTCGACAAGTCCGAGCTGAAGAGCATGGTTGAGCCGGCAAGTGGCACTCTTGGCGAGAAACTGGTCAAGGGTGAAGCCTGGATGCACGACGCGTCCGTCACCATCACCATGCTTTCCGCGCAGCCCGAACGTGAGGGTGACACCTACAACTGGAATATCCGCCTGACCATGGATCCCGGTGAGTTCATTGCAAGCAAGGACCGTGTGCAGGAAGCTCCCTCTGAATCGGATCGTAAGGACGAGGTGGAGCGCACCCTGCACGGCGTGTATGAGAACGGCGCGTGGAAGCTGACCGGTATGCGTGCTTCTTCCTCTTCCTCCTCGGCTTCTGCAGTAGCTTCGGCATCGGCTTCTGCTTCCTAAAAGCTTCAGCCTAGAAGCGTATAGCTTCTACAACTAAAAGGCGCCCGCCCCGTGGCTTGAAAACCACGAGGCGGGCGCCTCACTTATATACGCAATAAAGCATATACCCTTATCGGGGTGCTACCAGATGCGCACTCGCTCCTCCGGAGCCAGGTACAGTGCATCGCCCTCAGAGACATCAAATGCCTCATAGAACTCATCAATATTGCGCACCACACCGTTCACACGGAACTCATCCGGCGAATGCGGATCCACCGAAATCATCACCTCAGCATGCTGCGGGCGGGACTTCGTGCACCAGCCGCGAGCATTCGAGAAGAAGAAACGCTGAATACCGGTCATGCCGTCAATCACCGGTGCGTCATCCAGCGACTCAATGCCCTGCTTCTTCAACGCCAGGCGGTACGCCTTCAACGCAATCGACATGCCGGACAGGTCGCCAATGTTCTCACCCAGAGTCAGCTCACCGTTCACGTGGAACTTCGGATCCAGACCCACCGGAACGTACGCGTTGTACTGCTCCACCAGCGCTGCGGTACGCTCCTTGAACTTCGCGTAATCCTCCTCAGTCCACCAGCTCTCCA
>ERZ772952.9-NODE-9-length-53909-cov-8.02297_pt1 | contig 53909 bp, 67 predicted proteins | sample MGYA00580686_ERZ772952 | MGnify/ENA primary metagenome ERZ772952 (study PRJEB29015, sample SAMEA2738074) | human oral metagenome | biome: human oral; feature: human-associated habitat; material: saliva | place: China | collected 2213 ... | reverse complement strand
AATATCATCTTCGTCATTATTTGAATGGTAATTATTGTTATCTATGCTATAAATTGCATCTACCAAAATATCAGCTAATAATTCTTGGTCAAAATCTTTGTTTGTCATTTATTCGTCCTCATAATCTTTTTCAAATTGTTCACGTACATCATTCACCCATTCTTCATCATTAGTGAAATAAATTTCTTGACCACTTGACCAAGAAGACGTAGGTTTTTCAAGAATAACAACATAATCATATTTGACATTTTTAGGTTTTTCATCCCAATCAATTTCGTTGAAATCAAATGGTCCGTAACCGATGAAATTATCGACTAGAGAACCTTCATATACGTTAATATCCATATCTCCGTTTGGATATAGTTTTATTAGAAATTCATCAACGACATGGTAACTGTTGTAAAAGTATTTTGTATATTTGTCATTTGGTTTTGTAAGCATGAGATTCCTTTCTACTTGTATGAAACATAATTTTGTGTATCAATTTTCAATTCTTGTAAAATTGTATTGCCTAGTTCAAAAGGTTTAGGTTTCCTATTAAACTTCGTTAATTCAATATGCATGGTTGGTGGACTTGTTAGATTTACCCATTTACATTTTGCATCGATAGGTGTAAATACAATTTCTCTATATAAATTGAACATTGGATATTTTTGTTCCATAACATCATACATTTGGAATAAAAAGTATTTTCGATTAGTATCGATATGTGTGATGACAATATCTAATTGGTCTGTGTAGGAATTTAGGAACTGAATTTTGTATTTATTTGATTCGTTAAAATAATTGAAATATTCATCAAGTAATTTAAGCTTTTCTTTAGTTGAATCGATGAAATCATCCAATCCAAATGGTGGATTTGATAAATCATCATTTGTTTCAAATTTATTTACATATGTGTTTAGGAAATTAGGGTGACTGATTTCATAAAACAAATCATTATGTTTGTGTATTTTAACTTTAAAATCACCTTGTGTTTTTAAGTGTTTTTCTAGATTATCTAGTTGGGTTTGAAATTTAAACATTTTAAAAACCTTTCTAATTAATTAGTAAACAAATTTTTTAAAGCTGTTCGTTCAGGACTATTATCGTCACTAATTGTAATGCGAACAAGTCCATCTATATCAGCAGATTTTGGTTTTCCATTGTAACCAAATAAAGTTTTATACATTTGTTGTGCTGGTCGATATTCGATTTTAGTGATTTTTGAAGTAGGTGTTAATTCACCATCATAAATAATATCTTCTTTGTTGATATGTATTGTTTTATTTTCTTCTAAATCACCTTTTTTTGCTAAAATCGTACCATTCATATTACTGTTTTGACTATAATCTTTATAATCTTTTTCAATTGATTTTCCAGCAATAGCATTTGAAATTAAATAGCCATTCTCGGTTTTAAGATTCAAGATGATTTCAGCATCAATATCATTTTCGTAAATGGTTTTCCATTCAGAATCTGATGTGTATTTTATTTGAGACTTAAAACCAATTGTTAATCCCAGGAAGATTATTATTAGAGGTGTAAAAAGTGCGGCTGTTATGCAAAAATCACCTATGGTTTCATATCGTTTTGAATGTTTCTCATTTTCATAAGGTAGTGATACTGTGATAATCGTAAATAAAGCAATGACGCCTATTACTCCATAAAAAGTAGCTGCAAGTAAGTTTGAATCAGTTAATAACCATTCAATCATTATTTACCCCCGCTTTCATCGTCAATAACCTCAAGGTCGTTACCGTGGAATCTACGAGCTAAACCATATACTGGATTTGGTGAATAATCAAAACTTGAATTATGTTGTTTTAGTGTAACTTCATAAACTGGTGATTTTTCGTCAATAATGATGTCTTTTTCTAGTTCAATTGATAACCCACAACCTGAACCATGGATTCGATTAAAGAATCCGAAATTGGTTCCTTTATTGATTTTGACATTTTTGCGTCGAGTGAGATTCAAAATTGCTTCAAAATCATCTGAATCAGGGATAGCAATGAGTTGACAACCTTCAAGACCATTCATATAATCGAAAAGTTCTTCGTAAAGTGTTGTTAAGAATACTGATTTTTCACGTTTTTCTTCTGAAACTAAATCTTCACGACTGTAACCTTGTGTTTGCATAAGCCAATCAATTGGAGTGTTACGTTCATTTGTAAGAAACTCAGGTTCATCGAACATTTGGATAAAATCATATTCAATATCAGCGTAAGCGTCATCCCATGTTTCACCAAAATAAACGGTTAGGTCTTCTGGTGAAGAATGACTGAGAAGTGTTTCTACGTTGAGGTCATAATCAATTTTTTCATAAAAAATTTCATACAAGATTGGATATTCTTCGCCATCAAGAACTTCTTTTATTTTATCAGCTAATTCATCTTGTTTTTCGTAGAAATCTCTAATAATATAATCAATATCTTCGCATTCAATTTCATTGTATTCTTGGAAAAGATACCATCGTGTTGCTTGAGCAAAAGATTCAGCTTTTTCAAGATTTGCTAATTTGAGAATTTCTTCAAGTGAATTTGATGACAAATCATCTCTATAATCCCAATAATGTTCAAATTTTTTATTAGGGAATTCTTTTTCTAAATATTTTATGAATAATTTTTCAACATCATCAGTGGTCAAATGATTTGTATCAAAATCTTTTGGTGCTGTATTTAGTGTAAAATCAATAAACTTTTTTAGAAAAGATTTATCTAAAGTATCACTATCAAGTTGTTCTTTTAAGGTTCTAGTTTTAGCAATAAGTTCTTTATATTGAATTGGTGTAATAGGTAGTGTCATTTGGATGCTCCTAGTTTTATTATTTATTTAAACTTTTATTAAGATACATATTAATTATGTGTCTTAATAAAAATCGGTACCACTTGTGGTACAAAATAATAGACAAAATGAGAAACTCGATTACGAGTCTCTCAAAGTGTCTAATTTGCTCTCTACGCCATTTTTACGATAGGTGGTCTATTTATATCAGATTGCATTTGAAATCGATTCTGAGCGATTCTGTGGAGTGTGATGAGGTGTTCAGAGATGTTTACCAATCACCTGATGAACCACCACCATCAAATCCACTACCACCCCAATCACTTGATGACCAAGATGATGATGAATCATAAGATGAAGAACTCGAGCTTGAATAATCGTTATATGAACTATGACTACTTGAATGGTAATCATTATGGCTTTGTGATTTCAGGTCACTTAAATAGTTTGCAATAAGAAGTGTGGTCCATGTGTCATTTGATACGAAATTTACATTATTAGGGTAAAGTTTGTCTTCACCTTGATAGTCATATTGTGAACGTTTTAGACGTTCTTCTTGTTGACGTTTTTCTTCTTCTAATTTTTGAGCTAATTCGTCAGCTTTTTTATTTTCATAGTCTTCAATTCTTTTTACTGTCCATGATGAATTATCTACGAAATTGATGTCGCCTGGATATAGTTTATCAGAACCGCTGTATGTAAATTGTGAACGGTTTTTGTATTCGTTTTTCCAAAAGTTCTTTGTTCGTTCACTAGTCCAAGTTTTATTTGGTTGAAAATCTGAATCTTTTGGTGTAAGTTTATCTGGACCATTATATGTGAACTTAGAACGTTTTTTATACGATAATTTATTCATGAACTCAAAAGCTGATGGTAGACCAATAATTAAACCCATAATTCCACCAACAATAGCCATAGCTATTAGTATTTTATTTGCTTCTTTTTGTTGATATTCTTGAAAGGCATTGTTTTTAACTTGATGTTCACCTTGGTTAGAATTGTTTTCGAATTGAAAAAGACCTTGACTATTGTTTTCTTTTTCAGGTTGATTATTAGTTTTTATATATTTTTCAATACTATTAATCATATTAATGATAGCACTATCATAATCTTCTTTTCGCATATAAGATTTAGATGCGCTTAAAATTGAATCAATGTTTGTTTTTGTTAATGATTTAGATGCTTCATTTGAGGTTTCAATTCTAAACTTTCTATCTTTAATTGCAATAGCAATGAGAATACCTTTATTTGTATCAGAATATCCAATCTGCCAAGCTTTAGCAATAGCGTTGGCTTGGTCATCGATATTTTTACCATCCAAAGTATCAACGATGTATACAGCAATTTGTGTGTCAGATGTTGAATTAAATTCTGCTAATATTGATGATACTTTATTGGTAACATAATTTTTTGGGTCATATATACCATTAGTTGGTCTTTCAGGGATTTGTGTCTCAGCGTGAGCTGAGATTGGTTTGATTATAAAGAGTAATGGTAATAGTAGTAGAACTATTAATTTTTTCATTGGTTACCTCTACTGTTTCTTATAAAATTCATCTAGTAATTTCTTACGTTTTCTATTATCAAGTGGATAAATGTTTGTTTCATCTAGGATTAAAAATCCATATTGGTCGATGAATTGATTAATGTGTTTACTTGTAGTTGTACTATAATTATAATCATCATACATTTTAGTGATATGATTATCTTTAATTTCTAGAATTGGAGATTCGTAGCTGAATAAAATACTTCTATCTTCAAGTTCAATATAAACACAATTAGGTTTGATTTGTTTTAATGAAATTTTTGACATTTTGTCACCTCTTTATAATTTGATTAGGAAATTATCCCACCAGTCTGAATCATAATAGACTCTATTTGTTTGGAATGAATATCTTTGTAGAGCTTCGTTTATTTGACTAACTTTAATATATTGTTTATCGTTTACTGTTTTTATGTCAGATGGATTTTCAATTTCAAAATGTTCAGCTGGCAACCATAGTTCTTTGACGTTTAACGATGTTATATATTGACTATTATCATTGTTGATTTTATCATTATAATAAAATTCAATATTTTCAAAAAACGTGTTGAAATGTTCTAAGCCGTATGTATCAATATCTTTTTGAATTGGACTGAAAAGGAGATTCAACGCATATTGTTGACCTAATGCATCAGCATAAATTTTACGTTCAGCATCTGTTTTTAAGCTATTATAATATTCAATTTGAGGTAGTTTCCAATGTGTATCGGTCCATGTTAACCATTCTTCATTTAAAACACATTCTGATTCATGTTGAGTCATATCGTGTAAGAAATAATTTTGTTCTTTTTCGTCAATAATTTCTTTTAGAATTCGTGTGTCATTATGTTTAATAGGAATTCTCTTTTTATTTAAAAGATGTTTGATGGCAACATCTTTATGAATTGTTACAAATTTGAAATCATGGAATGATTCCTTTGAAACATGATGGTATTTGACGTGTTTTGATTCTTGAAGGTTTTTGATTGTTGAGTTTTCAATAGTATAATATTTATCTGAAAAGAATTCACTTTGATTTTTTAATAAGTTTAATGTCTTTTCAGTTCCAATCAAAAAATCACCTTTTCTAAAACGAGCTTCGTCAGGATTACATTCATGGGTAATCTGCATCACTATATTTTTTTCCATTTTGATACTCCTTTATGTTAAAATTTGTAGATATAATTCAACAAAAGCATCTTTGTTATTAAGATAATAGTTAAATGTTTTTAGTGTGATTTCGTCATATAAATATTGATATAGACACTCATGTTGTACTTGAGGGTCGAGAGCTAATAGTTCATCAATGTTGTGTAAGAAATCTTCTTTGGTGTAATAATCATTATGGTAATTACAAATATCATAAATAAATGAATCAAATGTTTGGTCAATTAATTCATAGATAAGTGTCTTGATGCTATCTGATGATTTTAGATATTGAATGTGATTAAATGTTTTTAAATCATTCATTTGTTTTAAGAATTTATTGATTTTGAGAATTTCTAATTCTGAGAAATCATCTTCTAAAATCAAACCGTCGATTGAAAATGGTGATTTTTTATAATCAACTTTTTGTCTGACAGGAATTGGTTGAATACCTGATTCACTTAAAAGATTATTTAACGTTTCAAGATTTGGTTCATTTAACAATGAATGAATGTCTATATATGTTTCATATAGATATTCTTCTAGTGTGTACTCACTGTGTGAAATACCACCGATTTCTGAATCATCATCTTTTAATTTATAATCTAAGATATCATGATAAAATTCATTTTGTTTACATACTGGACATGGTGGATTTAAAAGAATTTCAGATTTATTTGTGACCTGAATTTCTTGGTCACCATGGTAATTACAGTTTGAGCAGTAGTAGTGCTTAGTTTGTAACATGGCAATCCTTTCTAATTTTTAGTGATTTGTGTAATGAGTTTGTTAAAACCATTAGTTTTTAGAATGATAAGTGGTTTATCATAAATATTTTTTCTTGCTTCGTATGAAAAATCTACATATGGGTCGTTTGAATAGATGTTTTTTACTAATTGATTGTTAACTACATGTTTATCAAGATTGAAATAAGCTTTCTTTAAAGATAAAATAGGATGAATTAGTTGTTCATCTGGAATATCAGATAAATAGTCAGGGTTGATGTTAAATTGTAATAGCAATTCTTTAATTGAGTTTTTAATGATGGATTTTAAATCATTATTTTCTGTGTTAAGTGTTAAATTATTGTTTTTGAATTCAACTGAAATAAAATCTTCATCATCTTTTAAATCTAACCATTCGATTTTTGAAATCCATTCATAGTCTTCTAGAAGTTTTGAATAAGTTTCAATTTTTAGTTTGTTATTTTTATCTAATGAAATCGTGACTGACCATAAACTATTGTCAGCTTTTACTGTTATTGTTTTGTTATTATGTTTGCTTTTAGATTTTAAACCGTCAATATAACGACTTGGAGTTTGTAATAGATTTTTTAGTTTTTCTACATCAGGTGGTAGATTATCATCTGAAAGGAAGATGTTATATTCTTCTAATTCAGTGAAAATTTGTCCAATATTAATACCAAGTTCGTCTTTAGGTGTCATTTCAAGTGGAGCGAAATTGACATCGATATCATCATTCATATTACTATAAGAAAAATACATGAACTTTCCTTTCTAGTCAGCTAACAATTCTTTAATATCTGACAAAACTTGTTGTTTGTTTTTGATTTTAATTACATAGTTTAGTTTTGGATTTGTTGTGAGAATAAGTAATCTATCTGGTTCTGGTAATAATTGGATATCGCAAATATTTTTGTGTTCTTTCATAATTTGAGTTCTTAAATTATTAATTTTTTCAGAATATAATCTTGTGTAATAGTGATAATTATTAATTATATTTTCTAATTCATCAACAACAAAATCTAAATTTGTACATATTGGGTCATCGATGAATCCGTTATTCCATTCTTCAATAACGAATTCTTGCTTTTCGTTATCTGATAGTTTATCGGGTACATCCATTGTGTAAGTGTTGGTTTCAATAATTGTTACTTGAGACATGATAGTTATTCCTTTGTTAATTTTTTTCTAGTAAACAAATCGGCACCATATGTGGTGCATTTGTTTATCGAGAAGTTCACCTAAAAAGAAACCTAGTTTAGACACTAGGTTTTTAGTTTTATAAATGTTGTTTAAACCATTCTTCGAGAATTTCATTTTCATATGGTTCATAATCGATTGAATAGGTTGTTTCTAAATTGCAATATGCATTAAAACGGATATATGGGTCATTCCAGTTTCTAATATCACCGAAAAATGTTGCTCGTGCAGCTTCTTGTGGATTACCATCAAAATAAATATCCCAAAATTCATCGTCATTATCCATCCAATCAATGATTTGATTTTCATCATCGATATTGTTATAGACATCCTCTATGTTTACTTCTGATAAATCGTTTTCTTCGTAAGCTAATATTTGGATAGCTTCTAATTGTTCTTTGATAGGTGAATAATTGTCTATAAATGATGGTGAATAAATGGTTATTTCTTTGTTTAGAATTGGAAAGACAATATAATTAACATCTGTAATTTCATTAGGACAATCATCTAGTGTGTATTCTTTTTCTTCAAAATTGACTTTAAAGCGAATTTCTTCCATGGTTAGTCTCCTTGTTATAATTTTTAGTCGTATGCTTCAATGTAAATTTTACCAATAGTGTTTTCATAATCAAAATCATCAGGGAGAATATTTCCAAATTGGTTTTTATAGTGATTAACACATTCTTTGTTTGATTTAAATGGTGACGTAAGGAGTGTTGGTTTGTCATGGTCACCTTGAAGAATTATAACTGGCTTTACATCTGAAATAGTAATTTTTTCGAGACCATCAATGCTTTCTAGTTCATAAACATTAACATTGTGTTCATGACTGATATTGGGTTCGATATCATTGATGTAATAAAGATGTTCGAACTCGTCTTGACCATCATTGAAATAGTCTGGATGTTTTTCTTTTAGTTTATCTAAAATGTAGTCATATTCTCTATAGTTTGATGGAATGGCAATGCCATATGTATTAATTGTATATTTATATCTTGACATGTTATAACTCCTTTTATAGATAATCAAGTCTTTCTTGGAAAAATTCTTGGTCTTGGTCTAGGATTTCTAAGAATTCACGAGCACTGATTTTTGAACCATGTTCCCATAGTTGTTCAAATTCATAATCAGGGTTGAAATCACTACAAGCTCTTTGGATTTCTTTTATCATTTTATGTTTTTCTTTATTAATGATTGAAATAATTGAATCGGTTGATTCATCAAAAGTTTCAAATTCAATTTCAGCCATAACAGTTGAACCGTTTGGAGCACATAAGACTAAATACATACCTGTGGCATCTGCATTTCGTTTTAAGAGTTTATTGCTTTGTAAATCACCATTATCATCTGTTCTAAATTCGATATCACAATAACGATATTCGAATTGAAGTTCAGTGATTAAATCTTTAGCCCAATTGTCTAAATTTTCAGCGATTAGATAAGAAACTGGTTCATTTTGAAATTCAAAAATTGGGTCATAATTATGTTTTTGTAAGACGTAATTGACAATTTGAAGTTCGTTTACTGTTAAGTGGTCTTCATAATCAAGGTTGTCTTCTAAACAATAGTTGAATTCATATAAATTTACTAATTCTGATTTGAGATTTGAATCATTTTCTAATAATTTATTTAGAATGATAGATTTTTCTTTGTTCATATTTTTTATCCTTATAAATATAATATGGCGAGTAATAGAAGTGTAATTAAGACGTATAATATGAAAATAACACCGTCTAATTTTACATTTTCATTTTTTGAACCAAAATAAATAATTTTGAGAAGTCTTATGAATGCTAAAACTGCTGTTGAAATTGCAACAAAAGTCATTTTGTATAAAGTCCTTTTGATAGACCATCATTCAAATGTTGAATATAAGGTTCTGTAAAGATAATTCTTTCAAATGTTTCAGCGTCTTTAATATTTGAGGTCATGATACTTTCAAGTTTAGCATATGATGGATAATCCATATTATTCATATAAATGTCAATAAAATTTCGTAGTTCTTTAACGAAATCATCATTATAAACTTCACCGAATTGTTCTTCGATTGTATCTAAGATATATTCTGTTGAGTAATAGATTTTTTCATCGTCGAATTTAATTCCATTAATTTCGCCTTCAAAAGTTGTTAAGATTTTTGATTTCATTTTGTATCCTTTCTAGGAGCTCATATTTGGCTCGTAGTGGCATTTTTATTAATTTGGGTACAATCAGACATGATTGTTTTTTAAACGCAATAGAGGACGTCCTGTGGCGTCCTCGTGTCTGTTAGTAGTTGTTGATGTTGTTATCTGCTAGAGCTTGGCTATAACCGTCGTCATATCCGTCTTCGTAGCCATCCTCATGACCTTCTTCTCGAGCAGCATCTTTGATTTCTTTAACTTCATCTTCAAGTACGATGTTGTGTTTTAGAACATTAATTAGATTGTCTAATCCATCTTTTGTGATTTGAAGTTGATTATTTTGTGTGGCATCTTGTAGATGTCGTACTAGAAAATCATAATTTTGGTCTAGGTGTTGGATTTCGTAGTTTTTAAGAAATGTCATTTCAAAATATCCTCGTATTCTAATTTTGTAACAAATTTTAATGAACCGTCATAAAAGTATTCTTTATCCATATTAACAACAGCTGAACGTTCGTGCATAATATCTTCAGCTATATAAGCTGGGATTTGACAAATTTCAAATCCGTGCAATTTAATGATTTCTAAATCAGTAAATTCAGTTTTAGGTTCATCTTTTAATTTTAAAATTTCTTCATTATCAGCAACTTGCATGATTTGGTCACTAACTTGGTCTAATAGTTCTAGAATAGAAGTGTAGACAAAGCCCAGACGTAATTGTTCGTTATCTAAAATTCCGTAGTATTTTGGAAAATCTGGCATTGGTTCTCCTTTCTAATCATTAATAAAGTCAAAAATTTGTTCAGGTGTTTCACGGGAAAGATGTTGATGTTTATTGTTTTCATAATATTCGGCAATATATAGTTCATTATATAGTTCTGGTTTATTTTCTGACACATAAACATCAAGAGAATATTGTTTTTCAGCGTTAGCGTAAGTGATGTCATAGATGAAATATTTATTGACATCTTCCTCATATCTGATGAATAAAACGTAATATGGGTCAGTTAGAATGAGTCTATCTATTTCAGCGTTCATATTTTTCAATAGATATTCTAGTAATTGATTTAATTTTTTATCATTCATAGTTATTCCTTACTGGTATAAGTAGTTAATAATGTCATCTGTGTCATTGAAGCTGATTTCGTCATCAGGCTCAATATTTTTTATAGTGTCAACTGTGGCTTGATGATTTACGCAATAAAATTTGATGTTATCATCTACAAAGTTAATGCGAAAAAATTCTTTGATGTCATTAGCTTTTGTGCGTTCGAAATAAACGCTTGACTCAGTTGTTTTTACAACTCTTTCGTAATTGTTGTTAATGTGTTGTTTTAGTGAGTGTAATAGTTCTAACATAAATTATTCCTTTTCATAATTTGATAAATTCATGTGACTTCAGGTCCAGTCATTCACTTTTTGTCCGATTTTAAATTTTGCCATTATTATTATCCATCTTCATTTGTTTTTGATATTTTTCTTTTAATTGTTTTAATTCTTTTGAAAAATCGTAAGTTAGTTGCATTTCTTTTGATTTTATTTCAAATTTGTGGAAATTATGGATTGGGTGACCTTGACCCATATCTAAAACTAAAAGACAAAATTGGTTGTTTTCTTCTAAAACATAGATGTCTGAAAATTTTATGTCAATTAGTTCTTTAGGAACAACATCTAAAAATTGGAGTTCAACAGCGTTTTTAGAAAATTTTTTGAACAAGAAATAATCGATATCGTAGTAATAATCAAAATCATATGTGTATTGTCTAATAGGTTTTAATTGTTTAACAAGCTCTTTATAATCTTCTGAACTTGTAAACTCTATGATTTCAGACATAGATTTGTCTTTGAAGTAATTAAGAACGATAGTTTCCATTTGTTCAGATTCTTTTTGTTCTTTTTTAATTTGTTCAATATATTGGTCTAATTTTTCGTCTTCATAAAACATTATTGTCACCTTTCTACTTCACTAAAAACGCAAACTTAGAACCATCATCGAATACAATGGTGAATTCTTGAGGTTTCAATTCGTCTGGGTTGTATTTAGTAAACACTAAATTGATGAGTGCATTGATATCAAAGTTTACATAATATAGTAATTCAGGTGTAGCGAAACCTTGTGCACAAAAATCTTTTTCAATATAAATTAGACCAGTGTCAAAGACGCTGATTTGTTGATTTTTTGGAAGCAATTTTAATGCTTCTTGAATTTCGTCAATATATAGATTTTCTGATTCACTGGTTTCAACCAGTACGCAATCGTATACTTTTTTTGCCATTTTGTTTGTATCCTTTCTAGTAATTGCTAAGTTCTGGTTTTAAGTAAATAACAGCTTTTTTATTAACCTGTTTTCTTTTTAGTGGGTATCCATGTGTTTTGCGCCAATTATTTGACCAATAATTAGCGTATTTGTAATTGGTGTTGCACCAAACGTACATTAATCTTTGGTTATCTGTTACTTCAGGTTCTGGTTCGACATAAACCATGAAATCGCATGGGTTTGGGTCATGATTTTTGGGTCTGTAAAGTTTGTTCATCATTCTTCTTTCATTTTGTATAAATATTTAAAGTTGGAATATCGTATTCGTAAACATCAGGTTCGATTAAATGGACTTCAAGTTCTGATGTCTTCATTTTTGGACCGTTTGGATAAAATCGTGGGTCATAGATAGCTGTGTATTTTTCTTTGTATTTTTCAAATTGGATATATGAGTCTTGTTTATCTGAATTAAAGTATTTTGATGGTACAAAGATTATAATTTCAGATGTGAAATTTGTGATTGATGTGATATCTTTAACTTTCATAATAATTTTTCTTTCTAATAATAATGTACACCATCTTGGTCGAGATATCCTCTCCAGATTTCTGACCCATTTTGGTCGAGTTTTAAGAGGTTAATGCGACCAGAATCTAGTCCAGATTTTGAGCCACCATCGATGAAATATCTATTTAAGATGGTTGAACCGTTATGTTTCATTTCATCTTTTATGATTGAACAAACTTCATTTGTTTTACCATCTACTGAAATCCCTTTTGTTGGGGTATGTCCTGTAATAATGGTTTTGTTTTTGAAATCTGGATGTAAATCAACTTCAGTTAAGTAATTTGTTGATTCAATATATGGGTCTCTCGTCCAAATCATTGAATTTGGATTTTGTTTTTCTAATGGCATATCCAACTCAAAACCTGCATGAACCATGATGTTGCTGCCATCAATTGTATAAAATGGTAGGGCTTTCAACCATTCTAATTCATTGTTGTAGTAGTAAAGAAGTAGTTCTTTTAGATTTTCTTCGTTAGCATATGGGATACCTAGATTTTCTAAGGTTTGTTCTCGCCCATTCATGCGCCACCAATTTGTTCTATGAGGATAGTAAACTTGGTCAATGATAAATTGGTCGTGGTTTCCAACAATGGCTTTAGCTTTACCTGAGTTACATAGCTCTTTGATAAAATGCAGAGTATTGATGGTTGCCTTTGGTTGAAGGTCATATCCATCAATGTAATCTCCACCGAAACGGAATTCACATGATGGGTCATTAAATTCAGGTAAATTCTTTAAGTGTTTTAATGCTTCGTAATTGGCATGAATATCTGATAAATAAATGTAGCTGGTCATGTGAGGTCCTTTCTATTTGAATTATTTTTTAATTGGTTTTCCACAATATGGACAGTAATTGAAATCAGATGTTTCTAAATAAGGTCTTCTATATGTTGAAATTTCAGTCATGCTTTTACCACAACTGAAATAAGTTGTATAATACCAATGGTCATCTGACAGAGGTGAGCCATCATCGTATGTTCGTTTACATGTTTCTTTTTGTGTCATGGTTAATTATTCCTCAATGTTGTTTAGTTTTAGTTCATCGAAAATATCTTCAAGAATTGTTAGAATATCACTAGCATTGTATTTATTTTCAATGGTTGAGTTTGTTTGATAAGAATCTAAAATTTCTTTTAGATAAGGTTCTTTTTGTTTTGAAATGATTTGAGATGCCTCTTTTTTGAAGCTATATTTGATGTCATGTGTGATATCTAGGACAAGCTCTTTGATTTGTTGTTTTTGTTTAGTTGCCATTTTATTAATTTGATGGACGTGTGCTTTATCTAACATGTTTAGGGACCCTTTCTATTTAACATGAATTTTAATAAAATCTTTTTTGAAATACATGGATTTAATTTGTTCAATTTCGAAATTTTGGTTTAAAATGTATTGTTTTTGGTCTTCGACTGATTTTTTAGATAATGTTTGAATAGCAAGATAGTTGTTTAATGTGTCATAATCATCTTGATTAATACAGTAATAATCATCTTTGTTATCAACAATTGTAATTCCAATTTGGAAATTGTCGTCTACTTTGTTTAAAAAGTCATTTAGTTTCATAATAAAATTCCTTTTTGTTATTTATTCTGATAAATATCTGGGTTATGAAAGCGTCTAATTAGACGTTCAAAGATGTTTGTGGGGTCATCGATGCTGATTGTTGTTTTATATTCAACATCATCATTTGGTAAAATTGATTTGACAATAACATAATCATCATTCTTTTTTTTGATATTGAGAAACATGTCATCGTCACGTTTGTAATTTGTATTGTTTTCGGATTGTGAAATCATAACAAAACCTTCTGTTGTTAAAAGGTCTTATAAATAAATAGGGTCAATAAAACTTGTTAATTATTGACCTTATTTAGTAAATTATCAATTTTTTGTCTTAATTTAGGTTCAGGTTGTTGGTTATACTTTCCATATAATTGATTAATAACAATTTTATCTTTTCTAAATACAAGTTCACATGTATATGGTTTTTTGTAATAATCAATGTGGAAGATATAAGAACTTCCAGATTTAACGCTTTTGTTATAAATTTGGACACAATGTTGCATATCTGCACTTTCTTTATCCAATAAGTAAGTAGAATTGAGATGTTTAATCTTCAATTTTGATTTCTTTAATAATTTATGAACATCATTCCATTTTTCTTTTAGTTTAAATGGATTTTTGTCTGTTTTAGCTTTTCTTAATCTTAGTTTTTGAACTAATTCATCATGATATCTTTTTAACCCATTGTAAGAAGTAGAATTAAATTCGATTTTTGTTTTCAGATATTTGCTCATATCCAAGATATCAGTGGATAGATAAACATAATCATGCTTGTTTTTCTTGCATTTACTATAAGAACATTTATCCTTTATGTAGAGTTCAAATAGTTTTTCTTGAGTACACATAAAATTTAAACGATACCATTCTTTGTTGTTGTGGTACCAGTTTATTAAACGTCTAAATTCAGTTTCTGTAAATATAGGTTTGATTTTTCTAAACATAAATAATTCAGTATGAGTAAGTTTATTAATGTTTAAGTATAAGGATAAATCATTCATTGTTTTCCATTCAGTTAATAGAAAATCATTTCTATTTTTATATTTTAATACTTGATTGTAAGTGAAATTAGTATCTTTCGATTTATGATAATACGTTAATTGAGATTCACGTTTTAAATCTTTAGTTAATTGAAATTTTTTTAATTTGAGAATTATTGAATCTTCAACATCGAGAAAATCAATATTAAATTTGAATGGGGTTGGTATAAATCCTAAATTATACATCCTAGAGTATACTGATAAATCATCATAATAGATAATTCTAATTGCTGGTTTACCATATTCCTTCATAGGTGTTGGTTGAAATTTTAAGGTATTCATGTAAGGGCTATAATAAATAGTATCGATATTGGATGTTGTTATTTTTAGAGATTTGTCGCTAAATGAATAAGCTATGATGTTTATATTTGTTTTAAATTTTAAGCTATTTATATGAAAGTTTAGTTCATTAATTTGAGATTTTATATTAGTTAATATTTTGTCTAATTCATAATCAGATGTAAAGGTTTTAGTATTATTATTATAAGCAACGAATAATGTGTCACTACTATAAAAATCAGAAAATAAATGTATAGATTTCTTTAATAATTTATCACCGATTGCCTTTTTTAGTTGCATTTTTAAACTTCTTTTTGTGACCATGATTTCTCCTAAATTTTTATATGAAAAAAGAACCCAGGAAAAATACGAGCGAAGGGATGCTCAAAAACCTGAGTTCTATATAATTATACTATATTTTTCCTAGATGTCAATATTTTTCTAAATGATTTATTTTAGAATTTACTTCTAATAATAAATCGGGGCAATAATTTGCCCTATTTTTGTATATAAAAAAGACACGATGTTAATCGTGTCTTATCTTGATTATTTAAGTGAATATCATTTGAGATATTTTGATTTAATTTTTGTAAGATGTTCTTCAGACACACGTTGACCGTATTCGTTGATTTGCAAGAATAATTCAACTTTTTGTTCTATTGTCATTTTGGAAAATCCTTTTTTCTTGTCGTAATATTTTATGAGTTTGTATTTGAATGGTGCATACATGAGTCTGGATACATCACCTAAACTCAAATCTTTGTAATATAGACCATCAACTGAGAATTTACCACGGATGTATTCAATTACAGTCATCATTCTTTGTTTACCATCAAGAACTTCATATTCACGTTTTCCTTTTTCTTTTGAATATGGTTCAGTAATAAGAGTTGGACATAAATCGACATCGCCAATCATGAGTGTTTTAACAAAAGCTTGTTTTTGTTCTATTGACCATACTAATTCTCGTTGATATTCTGGATTAAAATCATAAGTTCCTCGTGTGTACTCGTTTAAGAATCCTCTAACAGAAGATGTGATTTCACTAATGTTTAAGTCGTCAAATATACTATATTTTTTCAGTTTATAAAAATAGGGTTCACCATTGGAATCTGGTCTTTTTTCTTTAGAAATCATTTCAATCATTTTAGGTGAACTATGAATATCATCATCTGTAAATAGAACTAGAGTTCCGTCTTTTGTTACTATAAATTCTAATATAAAGTGTTTATTTTCATCATCATCAACAAAAACTTCATCTCCGATTTTAAAACCTTGACATTCTTTGATAAATTCATTTGATGAAAACATTTCTTCAAAAATGTAATTATTAAGTTTAAGCATTTTTTCTTTTGTTGAATCAGCTATTTTTTTATTGTTTTCAATTTGATTTTGGACGTTTGAATAAAATCTTGGTTTGATGTCCTTTGGATATAAATCTAATACGTTTAGGAAACGTTTTTGGTCTTGTTTACCAAGTTGTTTAAAGTAATTGTAAAAATATGATTTTTGCATGGTATAATCCTTTTCTTTTTGTAAAGAGGAGTAGTGGTCCTCTTTTGAATTTATTATAGATAAGATGTTAGAACCAATCCGACCAACTGTATTTTAAATCCTTTTGGATTTCACGAGCTAGTTGTTCAAGAGGTGTTTGTTCTTTTTTCTTGGATTTTTTAGATTTTGGTTTTGATTCAGATTCAGATTTGTGTTTTGGAATTTGAAAACGAACTTGTTTTAATCGAACATTGATAATTAATAGAACATTGTTAGTTTCGTTATTAATTAAATCGTATTCTGTGATGATGTAATCGTCAATTGTATTATAACCTAAATGTTTAATAGTAACGTTGTTAATATTAAATTTGTTTAATTTTAATTGCAAAAGTTGGTCAACTGATAAATCAGTAATATCAATCGAATCATAATCGATATCAGGTTCTTTTATGACTGTGTTCATAGTTTCAATAGTTGGTTCAATGATTTCTATAATAGGTTCATTATCAACTTGAATTTTTTGTTCAGATTCATTAATTATAGACGCATCATTATTTGTGTTTTCGATTGTTTTTTCTTCTTGAGTAACATTATTTATTTCATCAAATAATACAAATGGTAACTCAAAATCATTTTTTATTTCTGATGTTTTTTTTGTAGAAAATGTTTTCATTTTATAGTCCTTAAATGTTATATATACTTATTTTACAATACTTTTTGAGATTTGTCAAATCTGCTCGCAGATAATTGTTGAATTTAGCGTCAAAATATTATATAATATTTTTGAATTTAGAAAGGCTTTTCTGTATGAAAAAAAGTAATTATATAAATATGTTGTCTGAGGACGGTTTGATTGAGGTTTTAAAAGGTAATATTCAAGATATTAGCACTAAAACTCAAATTCCAAAATCAACGCTTAGAAATTATAGAAGTGGTAAATCAGAGATTAGCAGCATGCCTTTTAGGATGTTGGAAGCTCTTAGTTTATATGCTTCAGAATCTTATGATATGTTTGATGAACCAAATAATTATTATTTGACATCAGATATATTTCATCGAGTATTAGAGCGTGTGCGTGAGAATTATAATCAATATGCAGAAGTATATAATGCTCAGATTTATTTTAACTTAAATCATCAACGTTATTTAAAGGGTGATTAAACTAATTTTGAACCTAGATATTTTTTTATTGATAAGTTAGATGAGCTTATTGCTGATAGACAGTGTGATGTTGACGTTGAGTTGTTAATGAGCGTTGGTCTTACTTATGGTGTAAGATTTATATTTAATTTAGAATCTGTTCCTTTTAAATATAAAGGTCTATATGATTATGCTGGTGGTATTATAACTGGTAGTGATTTAAAAAAGATAACACAAGCTAGATTAGATGAGATGCGAAAACAATTGTTTGATTTTGATGGTGTTATTAATAATAATCAATTATATATTTCTAATATAAAAATGATGGTTTTAAGAGATTTAATGGTTGAATCATCTAATTTAGATGAATTATTTGTGGCTATTATGAAACGTTTTATAAATAGTTCATCTCAAGAAGAACTTTTAGGCTTTATAAATCTTGATAGTGACCAACAAAAAATATGTTTAAAAGTTTGGTATGAAAAAGTTATACAAACTGCGAACCAAGGTTTTGAAACTGAATTTGTAAATTTAATTCAAAACTATTTTGAGAAACAAAATTATAGTTCAGAATTAATACGATATAACTAATGTCTAATTAATCCGATTTTATCGGATTTTTTTATTTATATCCATGTATATGAATGTGTTTTAAAAAAAATCAGAACTTTGATAGTTCTGATATGTTTAATTCGTTATATAACAATTATTCAATTGTTTCTCATACAATTCGGTACGAAATTTAATCCGATTTCGAATACGAAATCAAACTACGATTGTTCTTCTACATAAGGTTTTACCTTATTGTGGAACACAGCCATCATATAAGCCCAAGTTGAACTCGAGTGAGATGGTGTTTTAATCTTATAACGTCTTTGAATTTTAACTAATTCTCGATATGATTTTTTACCATCAATCTTCAAAGCTTTTTTGACATCTTTTTCAAATTGAGGGTTTTTAACATCTGCGAGTTTAATCATGTCAGCTTCTGAAATTTCATTCAAATCGACATCATATTTTTTACCTTTATTTTTAGATGGTCTCTTATCTTTGCCAGTTGTAGCTAATGCTTTTTCAACTTTATCCATTGTGAGTGACCATCCACGGTCAGCTTTCAAGTCACCAAATCTAGAAATGTTGTTTGCGTGGTCAAGAATAATAGCTTTTTGGTTTTTATTAGAACCTTTTCGCATGGCACGGAAACATTGTTGAAGATAAAGAATAACAGATTTAGTTGGACGAGCAAGAATGACACATGATGTATCAGGAACATCAAAACCTTCTGAAATCAAACCTTGGTTACAGAGAACTTGAATGTTTCCATGACGGAAATCGTCAATAATTTCCATTCGTTCATCATCAGGCATAATAGAACCGTCAACGTGTTTAGCGTTAATACCGTATACTTTAAAGGTATCAGCTAGAATTTTAGATTCTTCGATTGTAGAAGTGAAAGCAATAGTGCGTCGTGATTTGGCATGTTTGAGCCATGATTCTACAATATTACCGTAAAGTGTACGTTTGATTTTGTTAGTCTTTTCAATGGCTGCAAAATCAGTTCCATCAACATAAAGGTAATCACTTGAAAAGGCAATAACATCTTCATGTTTTGGTTGGAAATATTGGTAATCTGCTAGGCGTCCAACTTTGATTAGTTCTTTGATAGATAATCCTGAAATCATATGTTTAAAGGTATCTGATAATTCTTTGTCATCATTACGAATAGGTGTTGCTGTAAATCCATATACAATGGCATCTGACCATTTTTCAACAACCTTTTTGTAAGATTCAGCCTCGGAATGGTGAGCTTCATCAATAATGATAATTTTATAATTGTTAGAACCAATTTTATCAATATTAGAGGCTTTTACTGAACCGTAAATATCAATTTTATGCTTGTATTTATCAAGTCCTTTTTTGATACGTGAATCAAGCTGTTGCTTGATTTCAAGTGTTGGTGCAATAACAAGAATATCAGTTTGATGGAAGCCTTGCTTTAGTAGTTCTAAGATAAGACCTGTGATGATAAATGTTTTACCTGAACCTGATGGTGAGGTGACAAGGACATTTTCATGTTTTTTACCGTTTTCGGTTAATCGTAGAGCTTCTTTGACAAGATATTCTTGGTCTGGAAATAATGTGATTGTCATGTATTCATTCCTTTTGTTTTATTGATGAGCCATTTTAGATACAAAAGACCGTCCAAGTAGGACGGCTTTTTGATATCTGATGGGAGCTTATCTTTGTAATAGTTATGTAAATCATTAATTCTAGTAATTGATTTATGTTTTGAAACATCGATGATTTCATCATCGAACATATAAACATTTGGTTTGAATTCAGAAATGAAATCTAGTTTCAATTCTGAAGTTAAATCTTCGAGACTTTTTACGATTAGACCATTAGATTCTCTATCTCTCCAAAACTTGTTTTTTTCAAGAGTATCAGGAAAATCTTGGTCAGTGTATATAACGTTAGTTGATGATATATAAATGCTCATATTATGCAGTTTCTAAATAATGTTCTTGATTACGTAGGAATGTTTCAAAATTACTTTGAACAATCTTACTGTTATCGAGATTTTCGTATTGCGAAGTCAAGAATGCCGCGTAAAGATTACGCTGAACGTCAATACCGTTGATTAGACGTGTTTGTGTATTCTTATTAGTTTCTTGGAATTCTTGTGTCACATGGTTGTATTCATATGGGTTAAATTCTTTATTGGTTAGAGTGATAACTTCTTTACCTTGGAACATAGCTTTATATGTTAATTGTTGAATGAAGTAGGCTGGTGCATGATTGCCAATCTTTTTACCAGCACGTTTCTTAGATAGGAACTTACCTGTTTTAGAAATCTTTGTTTCAGAAGAACGTTTCATAAGTTCTTCAAAGTTAGATTGTTTGATGATAAATTTATCACCCATTGCAACAATTGCATTAGCTAATGTTTTATGGCTGATTTTTCGATATTCAGCTTGTTTACGTTTTAGGTTAGCAAGTTTGTTTTTAGTTTTGATATAACCTTTTGAATCATGCCATGTTTTCTTACCACGTTTGATTGTGCCATCTTCGTTGTAGTTATCTGGATTATTTGCTCGTCTTTGACGGTCAAGTTTACGAGATAAGCGACGGATTTCAGCATCAAAGTTTTGAAGTTCTGGTGCTAGTGGTAAAATTTTGACTTCGTTTGGTGTTGAAATTGTAACTTTAGTGATGCCAACGTCAATACCAACTGTGCCAGTTAGGTAATTGTCAATTTTTTGAGGTGGAATACCATCAAAAATCATTTGAACGTAGTAGTTCCATTTGTTGTTTTCAAAACGACGTACAATACGATTGAATTTAAAATCGTTTGTGAACACTTCACGTTCGAAATCATCGTTTTTGTAGATGACTGGAACTTCAATACTTTTACCTTTAGTTCCCATTTTAAGGATGCCATCACGAATGATAATACCTGAGTCACTTTTTGCTTCAAATGACATTAGTTCAGGATATTTGTTAATTTGTTTGGCTCCCTTTTTAAATTTTACTTTTTCATAAGCGTCCCAGGCACGCATTCCTAATTTGATAGCGACGTCAGATGGGATGTAATTACTGTAATTACGAGCGTTACGATAGTCATTCGCGAATTTACCGAAGCTGAAGCTTCCACGCAAATCATAATCAGTATCTAATTCTTTATAAAGAGCCTTGATTTGTTTATCAAGTTCTTTAATTTCCTTATTAAATGATTTGATATTATCTTTAATTGTTTTCTGTTCAGATTTAGTCTTTGTTTCTAAATCGTTATTCAGATTCAAAATTTGGTCTTTAAATGAATTGATTTTCTCGTATGAGTCTTTGATTTTTTTGTTACGAGGGTCTTTCTTTTGTTTAGCTTCACGTTTCAAGATTTCTAAAATCGATTTGCGATAAATATCTTGAGCCATTTTGAATCGTCGGGCGAGTCGATTATGGTGGTAATTATTAGTGTCTAATTTTAATGTGTAAACAAACATGTATATAATCTCCTTTTAATGTTTATTGTTTATGTTATATTTTTACGGAAATTAAATAGGTGCAATATATTGCACTAATTATTTATTTTCTAAAATGTAAAAAAATAGCTTAAATTTATGTATCAAAATGATATACAAATTTAAACTATGTTGAAATTTATTTTAAGTGTTAAGTGATTTGTTCATTTTTATTAAAGAAACTTTTGGTTTTATGTTAAAGATAATATTTTTAAAATGGTTCGGTAAATAAAAACGATATTCATATCTTTTGTTATTTTGTTAAATATAACGTTTTAACATATCCGTTTTCAGGTATGTCAAAGAAGTCTATTTTTGGTAGCATGTTAATTATGATTATTCTAAAACTTTATGTTCTAAGAGTAATTCCAAAGGTACCTTTTGATATCATGTTACATATAATTATTTTGAGAATAATTTGGAATAATTGATTTAAGCATCATTTGGCTCTATGTTAATTATTATTATTTTGAAACAGCTATATTTTTAGCAATATTAAATATGGTTGCTCTAAAATAACACCATCTTCAATATGTCCATGTGTAAGCTTTTGATACCATGTTAAACATGATTATTCTAAAACGTCAAGAGCAGGTTTTACTGTAGAAGGCGCGTTTTGGTACCATGCTAAATATGATTGTTTTAAAACTTTGTGTTTAAATTCAACATGTTATTTATTAAAGTTATTGTTTTTCACAAGATGTTAATAACATTGCTATATGAGTAAAGAATAACTTTAATGAAATGAATAATGTCATTATGATTATCATAATTATGACATTAACCGTTTCCAAATGAACGGTATGAAAAAAAGACATCAATATATGTGTCTTTTACAAATTATTTTGCTTGGGTTGTTTAATTCTTGAACGAAAATTTAACAAGGTAATCACCCTTCTTTCATTCAACTGAAGTAGTGGGATTCGAACCCACGGTTTTGGTCAATAAGATAAGACCTATCTTTACCGCTTAGATATACTTCAACAAGCTGTCATCTAGAGTATCAGCTTAACTCCTACGTCTTTATGTCCATCTTAGACGTAACGGGGGTTCTTTAAGAATTATTTTGTCATTCCCCAAATGACTATATTACGAGGCGATAGAGTTATATGAAATTTAAATTTATTTTCTCATTATCTATTGGCTACATTTTTAACTCTTATAATAATTATTGAAATAATTATTTCCCCAATAAGAGATAATGATGCAACAACCTTATTCAAATTGTTACACCTGATTTATTAGAAAGGAGACTGGCTAGTCTAACAAAGTTTTTACTACACTTTTAATTAACCACTGTAATAAAGACTTTGGAAATATTTATGATAAATATTTCGACTGGGGTAGCTGGATTCGAACCAACGAGTGAAGGAGTCAAAGTCCTTTGCCTTACCGCTTGGCTATACCCCATTAATGACCTTTGTGATTACAAAGGTCGTTTATTAGGAGAATATATAAATGGAAATAAAGAATAAAAAATATATATAGGAGCACCATATTGTTTTTCCCGACGAATATGGTTTCTATCTAATTGTAAATTAGATATACAAAGGAGTGGGGAGTTGAACCCCAAACCTCTAGGAGATATATAGATGAAAAAGTTATGAATAATAGTTTTTATATTATTCATTGGCAGTTTAATGTCATGCTTGGGACAATTTTTTGTTTCAAATTTTTAATTTTCAGTATAAAGTGTAATTATTTATATAAAATGTTTGTCAATATTGATGTTTTGATATTTTGTAACACCTTTTTGTGACATTTGGAAATTATGATGGCTATTTATCTTTTGTTAATGAAGATACAGCGCTTTTGGTATTATATCAAATATGATGGCTCTAAAACAACTTTCTAGTTAGTAAGTTCTCCACTAGCCTTTTGGTACCGTGTTAAACGTGATGGTTCTAAAACAAACTTAAAAGTTTTGATATAGTTCAACAACTTTTGGTACCATGTTAAACATGATGGTTCTAAAACGGATTTTAAACGCTTTATAACGCGGTAATGCTTTTGGTACCATGTTAAACATGATGGTTCTAAAACCTCATAACATGTTTATATTAAAATTATTGTTTTTCAAAAGGTATTAAAAACATTGCTTTATGATTAAAGAATAATTTTAACATAAATGTTTAACATCAATGTAATGTTTACATTTAGGATGTCTACCGTTTCCAAAGGAATGGTTGTATGACTCGAGCAGGGCTCGAACCTGCGACCCTCGGATTAAAAGTCCGATGCTCTACCAACTGAGCTATCGAGTCTGATTGTGATTAGTGAAGTCTAGGACATAACTTCAGTCAATGTCTAAAACCTTGCCCTACTGACACTAGAGATTCAACACTAATCAATTAGAGATGTTTATTTTAGATTTAATCCTGAATAAACTCTGTCTCTATCGGAATTGCAGGATTCGAACCTGCGACCCCGTGCTCCCAAAGCACGTGCGCTAACCAAACTGCGCTAAATTCCGTTTATATTATATTTGGCATACGACCTTTTGGATTGTTTTTGTTTACTTTGACGAAACTACCTTTTGGAACATTTTGGATTTTAGTAAGACCTAAATTTGGAATCATGTTGATTTTGTCAATTTTTGCGTTCTTTTGGAATTAAAACCTTGTAGAAATTTCATACATTTGGTATCATGTTAAATATTATTTTTCTAAAACTGATTTTTTAATTTTTATGACAATCTTAACTTTTGGTATTATGTCAAATATGAAGGTTTTAAAACTGAATATCTCTTTTGGGAAAATCAATCAATCTTTTGGTAATATGTCAGATATGACGGTTTTAAAACTTCGTAATATGTTATTTATTAAAATTATTGTTTTTCACAAGATGTTAAAAAACATTGCTATATGAGTAAAGAATAATTTTAAATAAATGATTTATGTCATTATGATAATCATAATTGTGACATCTACCGTTTCCAAAGTAACGGTATTTAAGGAGCGAGTGGGATTCGAACCCACGCACGACATCACTGCCGCCTAACGGTTTTCAAGACCGTCCCCTTCAGCCAACTTGGGTATCGCTCCATAATAGGGGTATAAACCCCCACCAAAAAATTATAGAAAAGTAATACAATAAAGTTTGAATATAGCCGACAGTGACCGAGCTCTAGTATGTCATTTAATCAGTTGATAAGCCAACCAACCCATATTCAACAGACCCTGTAGGATTTGAACCCACTCTTACGGTTTTGGAGACAGTCGTGCAACCATTGACACTTAGGACCTATATAATGAAACAAGTATTACATCGACTTTTTGAATAAAAAGTTGAATCGTTAATACTTTTTCTGTTAAGTTGATATTAATTTTATCATGTTAATGCTGAATTGTCAACACTTTTTATAAAAATTTTGAAATTTATGGACCTTGCTGGGCTCGAACCAGCGGTCACTCGGTTATGAGCCGAGAGCTTTCACCAACTAAGCTAAAGGTCCTTTTTATGTAGAAAAAAGCTTGCGTGGGTACGTGACCTGTGCATTTAAGCACTGCAAGCCGTTTGTCTTTTCTGTGACGTGTCGGGTTCGAACCGACTAGCACCTGTTCCACAGACAGGCGGCGCACCACATTGCCTTACGTCACCATAATAAAAATGATGTAGCTGATTGGTACAGCGCTCATCCCAATCACTTGCGCCAAACGAGTCCTCATCCAGACTACATCGTGTGAGAGATTGCCCATAGCCCTTCATGTCGCGAACTTTGAGTGCAACTTTAGCCAGACTTGGGTAATCTTTCATAATGACAGGCAAATCGAAACAGCACTGTTGGCTTGCACAGAGATGCCTCACTGCATGCAATGTGGGGTTAAATATTTAATGATACAAGAGAAATATTTGTCACCCATGCCGATTAACGGATTCGAACCGCTGACCCTCTGATTACAAATCAGATGCTCTGCCAACTGAGCTAAATCGGCTTATGGTGTACTTAAATTGGCAAATACAGCACATGATTATAAATTATCGAAAAGATAGGTCAATAACTATAACCATTTAACGCATATGTGGTTTTAATGTCTTTTCCTTGACAATTGATGTGAACAAATTAAAATAGCCAAAACGTTATCTATTTGATAACGGAGCCCTAACAAGTTCTCGGAGAATTCTTGTAGGTAATGACTGTAAAATAATTACGGAGCGCACCCGTAATTTATGTAGGCACCACCCACAAATTGAATCTTAGTTGGTGTCTCAAACCTTACCGTTCAGAACTTTTCGTCATAGCAATTGCATCATAGAGACTTAGGATATGGCGCTAGGGGCTAGACATGGTTAGTTAATTAATTGATTTCTAAACTTTTTAGTTTAGAAGATATAGATGCTAAAATATTGATACTTGATTCTAAATCATTGATTTTATCAAGATTTAGGAACTCGTATTCTTCGTCAAAAACTTCTGCATAGAAATTTAGAATGTTTGGTTTCACATCTGGTTGTTCTACGACATGTTTTTTAACATTGTTGAAATAGTAAATCAACTCTTCATCTTGTGAAGTTTGTAGTGATTTTTCTAATTTAGTCATAAATCGGTTTAACGATTTTTGATATTGATTTAGCGAAGTATTCATATTTCACCTCATTTAAGGAGCGAGTGGGGTTCGAACCCACGCGCGACATTTCTGCCGCCTAGCACGTTAGCAGTGTGCCCTCTTAACCAGCTTGAGTATCGCTCCATATTATAAATTGTAGTAGTGGTAACGTTTAGCACTTTTGTGAACATGTTGAAATTTTATTTAGGTTAACATCTTTATCGTGCCACATTTGGAATAAGTTATGTTAAATAGGATGGTATTAAAACTAAAGATATAAGGCTATCTTCTTGTTGTTCTTTTAGAATTATGTTAAATAGAATAGTAGTGCTTTGTTCTAAAATTAATAAAACATTTACCAATGCAAAATCTGCCTTTTGGTATTATACCAATCATGATAAGTTTAAAACCTTTTGTTTAAATTTAACATGTTATTTATTAAGGTTATTGTTTTTCATAAGATATTAAAAACATTGCTATATGAGTAAAGAATAACTTTAATGAAATGTGAAATGCCATTATGAACATCATAATTATGGCATTTACCGTTTCCAAATTAACGGTGTTAAAGGGAGTTGTATTACCAACTAAGATGTCCAAAGGATTCGAACCTTTGGTTCCTCTTGGAAAGTACCCAATACATAATTATTTCTGTTTTTCTAAGAAACAGTTATAATTACGAATTACATCACCACAATTTTGTCATTGATACCGTCTTAACGTTACCGACTTGGGATGTGGAACCGTTTTTATTTAAAAGGGGAGCTGGTCCCCAACAAATTGCTCTTTATACCAAAATGTTAGAGCAAACACTTTGGTATTTGAAAATGCCGCCTGAGTTTATTGACATCATCGGGTTATTGGTCGGTTATAAAAGTTATTTACGCTTTTATCTAAGATATATTTATTTGTCTGTTTGCGGAAAATATATAAAACCCGTTAAACCTATCTACGAATTACTGACCTTACACAGACCGACCAGTTTTTCATTGGTTATTTTGATTGATAGTTGTTTTCTATCAATAGCGTCTAAGAGACGAAACAGTTTAATTGTCTTATTTAGGACATGCTTTATCGCCCTTAGTTAATAGGTGGGAGAACACTTTTACTAATAATAGTATATTAGATTATTGTGAAAATGTCAAATTTTAATTTGAAATGGACCTTGCTGGGCTTGAACCAGCGACCACTCGCTTATGAGGCGAGAGCTCTAACCAACTGAGCTAAAGGTCCTTAAGTCGGACATGGGATTCGAACCCACATATATCGGTGTTGCAGACCGATGCCTTAACCCTTTGGCTAATCCGACAGTTATTATTTTTTATTTTGAAACGGTTGTTGCAATGTCAAAATTGGCAACGAGATGAAGTAAGTTTTCTTTTTCGTTATATTCTAAAGTAGAAGTGCAACCTTGAATATTTAGTGGACCATATTGCGTATCACAAAATCCACGCATTTCAGAATAGACGAATGTGTCTTCATGAAATTGTTGTAGAGCTTCAATGAGTTCTTTGACTGTCATAATTTTTCTCCTTTATGAATAAAAAAAAACGCTCATATGTTGAGCAAGATTTTGTTATTGCGCAGAGTGGATTCGAACCACCGACCTCAAGGTTATGAGCCTTGCGAGCTACCTCTGCTCTACCGCGCATGAATATTATTATTTTGAATTATGATATGGGCATAGTTTAACGTTTGGTTTTATAGTCAAATTTTACTTGGAACTTTTGGTTTTAAAAGAAACAGAAATAGTATTTAATATTTCCACCGTTTGGTATTCTGCTATGTTGTTTGAATATTATTGTTTGTCATAATTTATTTCAATTGAAATATTGCGTTTTGACGAAAAAATAATATTTATAAACAAATTCTGATACAATTCAAATAATATTGAATTAATGTATCAAACGTCACCAAATTGACGTTGTATACATCGTATGGGAATCGAACCCATATTACAGGCTTGAAAAGCCTGTGTCCTAACCGTTAGACGAACGATGCTTGAAAAATTTTGAGCTACTTGACTACCTCAGTCGTTTCACTCAGGAATCACTATGCAAGTTAGTGAACCTAGTGGAAATCAATTAGTTTACCAACGTTCCAGAAGTCTCTTGCTAGACTCGGTTGATGCCATATGTGTTAATTCACTCACTAATGATTTCGAAACCTTTGAGTAGCTATCTCTTAAGTTTCTTTTTCAGGTTTACCACCAAACCTCAATTTACTGTTTATCGGGTTTTACAGCAAATTGATTGATTCAATAGGGTTTTCACTTACTGCTATTAAGTGAACTCCACCAACAGGGCTCGAACCTGTGACATTTTGATTAACAGTCAGACGCTCTACCAACTGAGCTATGGTGGATAAATGAATACATCTATGAAGAAAGGGTCAAACATAGATGTAGTGTTCAATACACCTTTGTGGATATTCTTTCAATCCACTAGTTATGCATTGAATCATGTTGTAGCAGACGTCCCTACAACTAGTCATGCCATTGACCTTATTCCAACTCGCATTACGTAAGTAAAGTTTAAAATCCAAGAAAATTTATGAGTTGACGTTCTGTTGATTCAAAACCGTTTGACTGTTTGGATTTTTTATCAGTCTTAGTAATGAATAGCTTACGATTCCGACGGGACTCGAACCCGCGGTCTCTGCCGTGACAGGGCAGCGCGATAACCAGCTTCGCTACGGAACCAGTGTTTAACTACCTCAATTGGTGGTTGATGTAGTCTCTACTAATCTGTTTGATTTCAAGATACCACCTCTTAATCAATTCAATCAATTCTGTTTTCACCTCTAAACTACCCGACAGGTAAGCCAGGAAGGGATTCGAACCCAAGTCTTAATTGATTTACATTTTAGTAGATTTAATTAATGATTACAACAATTGGTTTTCTTGTTGTATGGCGCAAGGTGGAATCGAACCACCGACACACAGGGCTTCAACCTGCTGCTCTACCTAACTGAGCTATCGCGCCTAAATGCTCCGACATTTTCGGAGCTGGTGGATATAAACCAGAGTATCCACTGCTCTTTTCCGTTTCTCTTTCAACGGACAGTCACCGCTATTATACGGATTGGCTTCGGTTACCGATATAGGTTGCAAGCCTTTTGTGAATTTGTTACGCTTGATTGACCTATATCATACCTTCTTTACGGTAGGAAGCTACCATAGAATAGAACCCTTAAGCATACTGCCTCAATATGCTGATTCTATTTCTATCCTTTCGGTTAACCTAACAATTGAGGACTTAGGGCTGTTAGACACCTTTTTGAATTATACTTGTGACGAGATTTGCACTCGCAAGCCTGCCATTGATTGAGGCGACTGTTAATTCAGTACTTTACGGGGTTTGGCGAGCATGGCAACTCAACGGATAATCCGTCTAAAGCACTGTCCCGATGTGTTTGCTGTGTTACACCACACAAGCTCTTGAGTCGCAGATATAAAATCTCCGTTGCTCAGATAATGGTTGCACATCGTATGTGCACCAAATGACCAGAACAGGGTTCGAACCTGTGACATCTTGCTTGTAAGGCAAGCGCTCTCCCAGCTGAGCTATCTAGTCTAAAATTCGACATCGGTTTCATGGTTACACAGGTCATATGTCCTGGCGCAGCGTATCCCGTATGTCTGTTTGTGTCCCCGTTACGTTTTAACTACCAAAGGGTCAGAGTGATGAAACTGCTCAATTTTCGCACAGCTAGAGCTTGCTGTCCCACCATGTGGGTTTGCATGAGTTTAAGTGTCATTTCTCGTAAAATGACTAATGCGGAGAGAGGGACTTGAACCCTCATGGACGATACCGTCCGCACGGGCTTAAACCGTGTGCGTCTGCCAATTCCGCCATCCCCGCTTAATTATAACAAATATTATACCGACTTTTGAAACAAAAGTCAATATTAAAATCAAAAAAAATTGATGTAAACGAACTCCGTTTGGACCGTAGGCAAGCATTGGTCTCTATGTCAAATAAGGTTTACATCTTCTCGCGAACATGACAAAATTCGAGAATTCTTTAATTTGATTGAGTCTAAGTCATGTTTAATTGCTCAATCACGGAGAAATGGTCCCAAAGGGGCTTGAACCCTTACATCCCACGCTTAGAAGGCGTGTGCTTTATCCAGTTAAGCTATGGGACCGAAATTGGTGCTTTAGTAGTTTAAATCACCAATTGAAGAAATTTTTCATGAACATTCATTATATCGATTTTTGGTACAAAAATCAATAACGATTAATGTTTTGTTAGATTATTTAATAAATCTTTTGGATTTATTGAGTATTTTTCAGAATAATAAGCTAATAAGGCGATGTTTTCATCTGTAATTTGGTCACCTATTAAATCAACAAGTGATTGTTGAAGTTGGTTATTAGCACTTAGATAATTTTTTATAGTGGTAAATGTTTCATTTTTAATAGTATGTGTTTTACCATTAATTGTGATTTCTTGGTCACCACTAGGGATTACGGCGAGTTGTAAATCATTTTTTGTTTGTAAAACGGATTTGACATTGTTTACAACAGCTTTTTTTGTATTATTAATGGAACAACTATATAGTGTGCCTGATGTTAATACTGTAAATAATACAGCGATGATGATTAATTTTTTAGTCATAAGATGTACCTCAAATTATATTATATCATCGAACTGTGTTTCTATCAATAACATATTGGGCAATTTTTTTCTTTTGTTCAAAAGATTCGGTTTTCCATGTTTGTGGTTCAAAATAAGCTTCACCTGTAAAGAAAACTTCATTATCTGCGACAAATAGTCGTTTTTGCAGATATTTTAAAATTGTTTGGTAACTCATAATCATTCGTGGACGATTTCGTTTTCTATCGTTATATTTATTTCTTTTTATAACAAGTAGGTCTAAAATCAAATCCATAATTTGAGTTGTAGTTGACGCTAATTGTGATTGTTCGTAAAGAACTGTTGAAATCTGTGATTGTTGCATGTTGAACACCTTTTTTTTCAAATTTTTTGTTTAAATATATAACAATTATTGCATAAATTAATGCAGTTGTTGTATGAGTAACAAATGCTGTTTTTATTATTTCAAATAACATATAAATTACCTCTTAAACAATAGCTTTAATGGCATTTCTTGCGATTTTAATAATTTCTCTATAAAAACGCACACAAATTTGAAATAAATAAAATCCTAGTGGAATTGACGTGATAAATGCTGCTAATGGAGCAGTAGTATCATTTGTTTGTGACACATAGTAAAAGTAAATGGTTAAAATTTTGTAAGTTGTGATTGTTGCTGCTGCTGCACAAATCAACCCGTAAATAAATTTTTTTAATTTTTTCATCATATATACCTCTCTGATATTATTATCAGAAACTACACCGCTAACCATTTTGGTTAGCTTTATATTAATAGTTGCTATTATTTCTTAAATATGTTAAAATTATACTGTTAGTATATACAGAAATGGGTGATTTTGATTATGATTATAACCATAAGTGTTGTTACAACATGTGTTATTCTACTTAGTTTGAATGTTTATTCGGTTATTAAGGATTCTAGATTCAGAAAACGCTTTCTTAATGACTTTGATTTCAAATTAAAACAGTTATCTGAGGAACAATATTATTTAAAAACTGATTTGTCTAAACTTGAAAAATCAGTAACTAATTTGTCTCAAAATATGGATAATATTAAATCTCTAAATTCAGTTGCGATGATGGATTTATCTGATTTAAATTCTAAGTTGGGTGATATGGATAAACGAGTTGGTTTAGCATTAATGTCAATTAATACTTTACAGTCTAATTTTTTAGACAATATGGATATTGAATTTTAAAAGGAGTTTAAGCTTTGAAAACTAAGATTCTTTCGAGTTTATTATGTTCTGTCATAATGTTAAACTCATATTCTGTTTTAGCAGATGAAGTTGTTATTAAACCATTTGAATCAACAACTACAACTGATGTTGTTATTCAGACGAATGATATTAGTACACAAAAATCTGATATTGTTGTGATTTTGGACAAAGATGTTGATGTATTAGTTGATGAAAATGGTTCACAATCAATACGTGTATCAGTAACACCTGAACAATCTAAATCGACTATATCATCAACAACAAATACTATTAGTGAGAATAGTAGTACAATGGTTCCGTCCACAGAAAATGTTGTTGAAAATATGAAAGATAATTCAAAATCAACAACCATTGTTAATAATGATGGTTATGTTGATAAATATGATTATAATTATGTTAGTCCGACATTTTATGAAAATAATGACCAGAATAATCAGTCATCTGAATCTGAACCTACAACTGGTCAGATGATACCAACATCAATAACTGATGTTTCGAAAAAGGACGATGTGCTTTTGGAAACATCAAAAGAACCTGTTGTAGGTACGTTAACACCTTTAGGTGTAACAGATGAATCAAAACCTGTTGGTTTATTGGAGTATTTGCATAAATTACCTAATACAAGTAGTGGGGCTATGAAACTTAGTGTTTTATTAGGTACTTTTGTTATTTCAGGTTTAATTATTGGTTTACTATATAAGTTTTCTAGAAAGATTTTTGAATAATGGTTTGGATTGTAAGAACATTTAGAAATGAAAAAAACTCAGATTTTAGATATAATAAGTATTTTGATGACCATGAGTTTGATGTTAAAAGTGATGCGGTTTCTTATCGTAAGACTTTAAAACAAATGTCAGAATTATTTGAAGTTACAAGGATGAATTAATGATAAATTCATCCTTTTGTATTGCAATTTGTAATACAAAATGTTATAATTGATGTATATTTTAAAGAAAGGTTTAACGATTATCGTTAATTTTATTATGAAAGCTAATAAATCTTTAATACTTTTGATGCAATTTTTATCAACTTTGTTTTCAACAATAACTCAGATTCTTATGTTTTATATGTTTTGGGTAACAATTAGAATGTGGACTTTAGCCTTTAATTTTGATTTTGTTTCTGCATCCGTAGGATTTTTCCTTGGTTACGGTTTAATTTTATACAGTTTGTTAGTCAGAGGTGTTAAATTAAAACGATTTAGTACGTTTATGATGGCAATGTCAACAATCATTTTCTTGTTATTAGGTTCTAATAAATTATATAAAATGATTATTGATTTAGGTTCAGATTCAAATGTCGTTATGAATTATTTGTTTGTTATTTTGATTTGTAGTTTAGTTATTTATTTTGTTAATCGATTAATTGATTCTATTACTATGCGATTTGTTTCGTCATTATTTAAAACTGATGAAGAACAATTTGAACTTACCAAAGTATCTACTCATTATTCAAATAATGGTGTTGAATTATATAAATCTTATACATATTCACTTAAAGGTTTTAATCCGTATAATATGTATCTAACCAATACTGAATTAACTCAAACAAGTTGTGGTTTTGCGAAAAAAAAGAACTAGATTTAATCTAGTTCTTTTTATTTATAAATTACAGTTGGCATTTTAAATCCATTTTGGTTTAAAATGTCTTTTATTACATCGAGTTCTAAAATTTGTTGGAACGAATACATGTTTTTAAATGTATCAATGTCATAATTTGAATCATTTAATACATCTTTAACTGTTTTTTTAGGTGATACATATTCAGTTAATAAAGCATCAACATTTAATTTTGATTTAAAGGTCATTATTTCTCCTTTCTACTTAGATAATAATGAATAAACCAATAAACTATGCTCCAATCTATTCCATAGCGTATCTAAATCAACATAAGGGTTTTCTGCAAATTGAAATTGTTTTAATTGTTGTTTGCTTTCTTCAGAATATGATTTAGCTTTATTAGCTCTTTTGAGCCATTTTTCATATTGTTTAGCAGCATGTTCAATCTGCGATTTCATCTTTGATTTTGCATAGTGTTTATTATCAAATCCACTGTTTAGATGTTCTTGATATTCATCTGTTAACATCTGAGCGTTTTGAATAGTTTTTAGATATCTATAAATTGTATCGTTGCTGACATCAACTGCTGATTTCAGTGAAATTGGTTGGAAGTCATCTTTTGTGTTTAGCTTTGCAAAGATTTTTGCAATTCTTTCTTCTCGACCACCAGCACTAGCGTTTGCGTAATTTGATAAAGTTGACATATAATTTATCCATTTCTTTTTTATTTAATTATATTATATCATATATCTAGATTTCTTGCAAAATCTTATCGACAATTTTTGATGGAATAGTGAGGTTCACAACAAGATTTGAGTTTGTTTGCTCAATATATTGAATCTGTTTTGATTTTAAACCAAGTGGTTTCAATTGTAGGTCCAATTCTTGTTTGTCAACAACTGTATCTAATTTTGATAATGTTAATCTATAAATATCAGCCGTGATATGTCTAATTTTATTATGTTTAAATGCTCTTTTAACTTGAGCTACAAAAGAAGTATCAGTTGTTGGTCGATATGTTTTTTTCAAATATGGATAAATTGTATGAGCTTGTTCTTTGGTTAAAGGTTCTTCTTTGAGAATGGCATCTGTAATGATGATGTCATCATAGTGTTTTTGTTTAGTTAGGTATGTATCTGTTAATGACATTTTGTATCCTTTCAATTATAAATCAAATTCATAGTCATTAGAAGTAGTTGGTTTAGATGATAATGGTATATCTAGAGATTGTGTCATTTCTGTTTTTTCATTAGATTTTGAAATTTCTGGTTCTGAAATATTAAAATTAATATTGTGACTAAAATCAATAGAAGTTGATTTTGAATATGGTTTGTATAAGTCTTTAAATTTGTCTAATTTTAGAGATTCTTCAAAAGCTTTAATTTTTACTTCAGCAAATTTTTTAAATGGTAAATCTGAATTTTGAATTTTATCATTTAGTTCTTTTAAATCTTTTTTGAATCCATCGATATCGATTTCAAATTGTTTAAAATCATTATCTTTTAAAAATTGTAAAGCTTCATTGTGTGATAATGATGATAAAATTGAATCATTATTGTGTGATAAAGCATCAGTATAATCTTCTAAATCGTCGTCTAACCATGACATATCATAGTTATCTTCGGTTGTTTGAGTCCAAATCATAGGTAAGGTGCGACCAAAATCGAAATTTACTAGACGTCCAGTTTCAGTTTTATTATTGTATGCAATAATAAAGTTTGATGGATTACCAAGTCTGTCTGTGTTACCTAGCATAATATCAAATGCTGCTTGATTAATGAGGAATTCTTTTGCGTGTTCATAAGGAACGTTGTGTCCTGTAAAATATTTTAAAAGATTATCAAGTCTAGTTTGGGTGTTTACATCCATGATATTTTCTGCATAATCATCGGTTGTGATTAATGTATGAGGGTCTATTTTACGACCAATAGCTAAAACTCTTTCTGATTCATTTTCTTTGAGAAAGTTCTTTGAAATTGTCCCTGATTTAACATCACCTTTGATATTGAAAATACCAAATTGATAATCAACACAATCAAAGTTTTGTTTGTTTTTAATGTTTCGGGCAAAAATGGCAGATAGTGTTTCTGATAGTGATGAATATTGCACATCAAAATTGTCTTCCCATTTACCATTGACTGATGGGTTTAAATCATCTAATTTGGCAAAATAAGCTTCATTGCCAATTGCAATCGCTCCTTTGTGTTGGAGACCATTTACATTTGTATTACCAAAGTTGTGGTTAATAATAATTTGTTGATGAATGACCTGTGTTTGAACAGGTGGAACTGTTTTAACCATATGTTTAGTTCATGGTTCGACACTGATGTTTAAATTGTGTTGAGCATCAGCGTAGAACTCTCCTTTCTTAATTAAATCAATATGTTCTTTTAATGTTAGATTTTTATCTGTTAAAAAGTTTAAACGTTTTTCAATACCATGATAAGTTCTTTCTTCTGGGGTTAATAGAATAGTAGCTCCTAATTCGTGTGGTTCATTTTTTAGAATGGCACGTTTGTTATCGTGGTCAATTTCGAATTCAAATACTGGAATGTTTGAAATGTTAAAGATTAATTTTTGCATAAGTAAGCCTTTCTAGGTTTTTATTTATCTTAGTTTAACATATTTGTGTTTTAATTTCTAGTTAATATTTGGTAAAAAATAACCAATCAGATATTAATCCGATTGGTTGGAAATTAATTAAAAAGACCATATTTGTTTAATAGTTTTTGAATTTTTCCAGTATCATCAATAAATAGATGATATGATAAAACTTGTTTGAAATGGTCAATGTCTCTGTATCCGTAATCGGATATAGAGTGTTTTTGGTATTTTATAGAATTACAAATTGTTCTTAATTTTCTATAAAAATCACGATTTGTGGTTACTTGATTTTTATGATTTATAGTAACACCTGTAATCTTACGATGAACCTTGTGAGTTGTTGTTTTTTTGTTATTTAGTTTACAAGGTGTGTTTGTAAGTTTTAAACATTTTTTGATAATGACTTGACATTGGTGTTGGTTGAGTTTTGTTCTTGATATTGTCAAATCGTCACTATATTGAGTGATGATTGTATTGGGTAACTCTTGTTTTAACTGTTTCCAAAAGTTAATTAATGCTAAACCAGCTAGTGTTCCTGATATTGGACTACCTTGTATTAGACCATTTGTTTTTGGGTCAATATAGTATGCTTTGACTAATGGTGCGTTTATTTGTTTTAAATATGGTTTGATTTTAGAAAATGGGATACTATCATAAAAACCTGAGAAATCAAATTTATGGATGATTTTTTGGTTTTTATGAATTTGAGCATTTGTTTTGACAGAATGGTTTTTTCTATAAGCTTGTGGTATTTTTTGTAGATTATGTTTATTTAATAATTGTTCATATAATGCCACAGCTTTATTATTTAATTTTTTTAGAAACTGTTTTAGTTCAGGATTAGGCTCAACAACCTTTCTTCCTGTTGGTAAAGTATAACGTTTAAGTTTTGTTGAATACATGTCCAAAATACCTTTCTTGAGCTGTACATTGGTGATTAGCATCTACGACTCATCTGGACATCCTGATGAGCTTCTCCTCTGATGGATACTCCAGGTAAAATTTCCACGAATATTTCTGATTCCTTCAGCCCTTCTGGTTAAGAACAGGGGGTTCGCAGGAGAAGTGCTGGTGAGGCGTCTGAGATTTTTCGGGTAAAAGCCGTTGCTTCTCTGATGCTTCCCGCTAGACGTGAGATATGCTTCAATAAACGCTCATCGTGGGTCTTACATTCCCACTTCTTCACTTTTTATTGAAGTTTTTGTAACTTTTGCGATAACACAAAAGGATTGTTCTATTTTTAGTAACAATAATTAACTATTCAACATAAGTTTTTATTATATTGTGTATAAATCAAGTAACAAGATTCAAATCGATTGGTTTAACCAATCATTTGAAACATTTATTTAGGTTTTGAAATTGATTTTAGATTTTCGGTCTGTTTTTCAATTGTTGAAGCTGGTGTTTTTTTCGTTTTTTGTTTTAATGAAAAACGTTTTACTTGAGTTTGATGGATAAGATTGAAAATTTTCAATTCATTTGGTGACAATTGGTCATTCTGTGTTAATTCTGAATATTTTTCAGTAAGCATTGCTTGAATACTTGGATAGGTCAATAGTTCAGGTTTTGAATCAATTGCTTTAAGAGTTAATTCTTGGTTATTATTTTGGTCAAAAATTAGTTTATATTTGACACTATCAATTTCAGTTTCATTTGATTTATAAGTGATTTCACCTGTATTATTTTTCATAGAAATTGTAGTAATAGTGTCTTTGTTTTCAGCTACAATAATTTGAACATCGATGTTTTCGTTGTTGTAAAAACCTTCGTCATCGATTTCAATAGATGTAACAAGCATTCCGATATTTGTTGTTAAATTCATTTTAAAATCCTTTCTAAATTAATCTTCATCATTATTATTGCAAAATGGACATTCATCCAAATCTTCATCATTATTAAATGTGTGACCGCATGGGAAAGTAGTTGCTTCATTATGACCATATGTATCTAATAATGTATCAATTTTAATAGAACTTGTTGTATTTTCATGTACAAATTCAGCCGCTAAGAAATAAGTGAATTGATTATCATTTGGTTTTATATTTTTAAGTATAAATTCATCTATGTCCTGAACTGACTGAGGGTTTATTTCTAATAAAATCTTAATTTTTGATTTCAAATCATTATAGAATTCATCAAAATTTTGATATTTTAGTAAATTTGTATAGATTTTTTTGAAATTTTCTTTGTTTTGAACTGCAATTGGATATAAAATTTGCTCTAATATTTGGTCATCTAGTTCAATTTGTTGAGCAATATTTTCATGATATGTATAGAACATTTCAATTTCAAACTTTGTATCTTCGTTGTTATCCAATACTAAATCACAAATGTCTGATTGATTATTGTGATTATATATACTGTCTGCTAAATATGGAAATGTTGCTTCAGCAAGTTGAGCGTGTAAAATTAAACTATTTATTTTTTCAATTTTTGGGTCTAATTTAGGTTTTTGTTTATAATTGCGATAACTTATAGAGTTGTCCCATTTATTGTTTTTAATTTTTGTCATTTGGTATTTTTTCTCCGATAAATTCTAAACCATAATAATTGAGACTTGAAGTTTTAGCTCTTACATATAATCTTTCATTATCAATGACAATAAAAGTGTTCTCAAAATCATCAGGATGTTCCCATTTATAATGGTTATATAATGTTGTATCTAAATCCATGATAGTTTTATAAGTTTCATCATTGTCAATTAAATCATTTCTGATTTCGTTGATAACGTATTCATACATATCTGAAAATTTTTCAAAATATAATGGTTGTTCCAAACCTTGTTGGTTGGAAGATGTTAGTACATATTGTTTTTTCATATTATTATCCTTTTAGAGTGGTAAAAGTACATTTGGATTTTCAGAATTTGTCCACAAATATAACATATTACAATCAGGTTCATTAATAACTTTAACAAGCTGTTCTTTGTTTCCATTAAAATTAAGATACATATCAACATGAACACCATCATGTTCATTAGCATGCGTATCAACTTCAATGATTAAAAATTTATTTTCATCTAGTTTAATTTTAGTTTTATCCATTTTTAATTTTCCTTTTATTAATTATCTTTTGTGTAAAAAAATCGCTATCATAGGATAACGATTTTTCTCTGTCATTTAGTTCGTCACGTTAACAACGTGATGTTACTCATTAGATAATTTACCAGATTCATCAATTCTATAAAACTTTGTAGAATCTGATTTTTTGGATTTATATAATCCAAAACCTAATGCATTATTTGAATCAAAATAAGGTTTAATGTTTGCATAATCATTTGTCAATTTATTATTGTTAAAATCAGTTTTGAATTGTTTTTGTTCAGGTGTTGCTTGAACTTTATTTTTAATAATGGTTGGTAATTTTAAATTTGAATCTAATAGAGATGTAATTTTATTTTCATCATTAATTTGTAAAACTTTAATGTTTTCTTTTTTTGTCAATTCAACACGAGCATCACTAAAATCAAACTGTGATGTGTCTTTATCTTTATTAAAATATTTCATGGTATTTATGAATAAAGATGAACGAGCCTGATTTTCAGGTGCTAACCAATCTCCATAAATTGCCTGGTCATCAAATCCAGTCCATATTGATACTGAAACTGATTTAGTATAACCACTCATCCATTGGTCAGATGCTATTAAATCTAATCCTGTTTGACCAACTTTACCATAATATTGAGTATGTTCCTTGTCATAATACAAATCTTGATTATTATCAAATCCTACTGTCCCTGTTTTAACTGCATATCCTTTAAATTCAGGAATTGGTGCTGTTCTTGCTGAACCATCTGATTCTAATGTTGTTTCCAACATTTTGTTTAATTTTGATGCAGTTCTAGGACTCATAGCTTGACGTTTGTTATTTTCTAAGGTTACAGTTTGTCCATCTTGTGTTACTGTGTTGACGTACATATTATTAGTTGCTTCACCATTATTTGCTAAACTTGCAAAAGCGGCTGCAAAATCAGCTGATGATTCATGAATTCCTAAAGCTTGGCTACCTTTGAAGGTTGTTAGCTTTTCAAAATCACCATTATCGTTCATTTGGTGGTCTTCAAGTTTGAGGTTTGACATGATGGTTTGATTCATCCATGGTTCTTGTTTTGCCAAGGCATCTACGGCAGGAACGTTCATTGAATATTTCAAAGCATTTTGGGTCGTAGCTGTACCAAACATAATGTGAGCGTAGTTGTATACGGTAACATTTGTGCCTGCATAAGTAGTGGTGTTAGCGTTCCAAACTGTTGACTCTGTTACATCTGAGAATTCAATCAATGGAGCATAGCTCAAGAATGGTTTAATAGTTGAACCTGAACTACGTGTTATTTGTGTAGCTCTGTTTAATTCATAAGGTGTTGAACCATATCTTGAGCCAACTTGTGCTAAAACCTTACCTGTTTTTGGTTCAGTTACTGTTATAGCAACTTGTTGACGTTCATTAGCATAATGTTCATCTTTTTTAGCTTCATTTTGTAACCATTCGTTTTGTTCAATATTTAAATTAGAAATAACTTTAATTGGATGTTCTTTGTTTTTAATATTGTATCCATATTCTTCTAATTGTTTTAAGATTGAGTTAATATAAGCCCCGTTAGATGATGCTGTTTCGTAAATCTGTTGTGTGAACCAACCTTGGTCTTTTAAGTCTTGAGTAACAGGAATAGCTTTAGCTTTGTCATATTGGTCTTGAGTAATAACATTTTTTGTTAATGCATTTTCTAAAACTTGATTTCGACGTGATTCTGTTTCATCAGGGTTTGTTCTTGGATTATACAAACTAGGATTTTTTAACATTCCAACGATAGTTGCATATTTTGCAATATAAGATGGGTTTGTTTTATCAGTTGCTGTTTCTTCACCATATAATAAATACATGGCTGAGTTAAATCCATATGAACTCTCTAAAAATCCAACTTTGTTAAGATATGCATAAAGAATATCCTCTTTTGAAAATTCTTTTGTTAGTTTCTTTGCTAATGCAATTTCTTGAATTTTTCTATCGTAGTCGGATATATCTTTATTAACGTATCTGATGTTTTTTATTAATTGTTGAGTAATTGTTGAACCACCACGAGCAGTATCTGTATGTAGAATCTTATCTTTTAGTGATGTTAATACTGTTAAAGCAATAGCTTTTTCTGAATACCCTTCATTTTCATAGAAAGTATGGTCTTCAGTGGCTAAGAGTAAGTCAATCATAATTTGTGGTGTGTTTTCTTTTGTTGATGGAAAATGTAAATATTCAGCATCAGTCCAGATTAGTGTTTTTCCATCATCAGCATAGATTTCAGAATTAGGGTTCTGTGTTAATTCTAATTGATTGATACTTTTTACGGATAATATATTTTTATTAACAAATTCACCAACATAGATAGTTCCACCAATACCAATAATAATCATGAGTAGTAATATACTATAAGCTGTGTTTTTTAAATAACGAAATATTTTATCTTTATACATTACTAATGTCTCCTTTGATTTCTATTTGATGTTGATGGATTTGTGGTTGAATTTGATTGTCTGTTTTGGTTATTTGGTGTAGTAGTAGTTGTTTCAGCTTTGAATTTCTTGATGGTTTGATTTTGAATCAAATTTAATTTTATATTTTTCAATGAATTGATATTAACCAAATCATCATCATTTTCATCTGATAATGATGTATTCAAACTTAGTTTTAATGTTTGTGATGATTTTTCATCATTTTTATTTGTAACAGTTGTTACATCGGCTTTGAATTGTACATTAATTTCAATTTGTGATAGATGATTTTTGAATTTATTTAAGGTTTGATTTTGATTAAATAAGTTATCAGAAAAATATGTTTTGTATGATGTGGATGTTGATTCTGAAGCGTAGTCTTTTAGGTTTGTAAAATAGGAATCTTTTACGTTTGGACTAATTTGATTTAAAGAATTTAAAATTTCTTTTAAATCTTTTATTGTTATATAATCGTTTTTAATATTAGCTTCATATTCTTTTGCTGATTTAACAAATTCATCAAGTTTTGATTTTAAATCAATAATTGCTTTTTGTTCAATTTCAGTTTGATTTTCTTTTTGTTGAAGTTCATATAACTTTTTCAAATCTTCAATGTTTTTATTATAAAACGATAAGTCTTTCCATTTGATATCTGTTGATAGAGCTGCTATTTTTTGAATATCTGGATTTATATCTGATAATGAAAATTCTTTATTATTATATGTTAATAATGAGTTATTATCGTTTATATTTTTGATTAAAGTTTCTATTTTTTCAATGATACTTTGGTTTTTTGCTTCTTGTTCTTTAAAATCATTATCATCTTCTTGTAACTCATAATATGAATTTGATGCTGATATTAATTGGTTTAAAGTAGATGTATTATATTCAATGATGTTTAAACCCACACTAGATTTTGCTAATTTTAATTTTTTTACATAGGTTGGTGTAGAAGCATATTGTTCTAATGATTGAATCATATTTTGGTCTAATTTATCATTGAAAGTCTTTGTTTTATCATCCCAAATAGTTGACCATAAGGTATCAAAATTCTGGATGCTTTGACGTTCCATTGATTGATACGATTTTGTCCAATTGTGAACTTCATAGCCAACACTACCAATTAGTATTAAAGCACCAATTGAAACGATTGTTAATTTTAAATTTAAAGTTTTAAATTTTAACATTTTTGTTCCTTATCTATTTATTAATAAATGTAATATATACAAAATACTTAAATGTAGTGGATAATAAATGTAAAATCCATGTTTTATTAAATTGTTTGAATATCCACGTTCATTATTTGTATTTTTTAAAATTGGAATACTTAAGATTATTCCTAAGTAAGTAAAACTTGTTATATCTAATGTTGCTACGAAATTTATAATTGATGTTGTTGCCGCTATGATGATTAAAATTTTAGATTCAACTTTTGAGTCTTTATAAAAGAAATATATTATTAAAACCCCAATGATGTTCCAATCGGAATTAAATGTTATGCTTGACGCAATTATTAAAAACAAAACCTGCATATACTTCGACGGTTTTAATTTATCCAGGATTGTTATCAGTGATAAACCAATCATTAAAGTAAATAATATATTATTTAGTGGATAAATATTAGCGTCAGTATTGATGCCAATAGTATAATGATATGGAATAATAGATATTAATGCATATATTCCTAATCGTATGATATATTGTGTTTTTGATTTTGTTTTTTGAAATCCTAGATTTAAAAGATAAGCCATTATAGGAAATGTTATTTTTCCTATGGTTAAATACATTATTTGCCACCATAATGGATTATATATATCTTTAAATTTAAATCCGATATGATTAATTGTCATTGCAAGAATAGCAATAATTTTTAAATCAAAACTAGTTAATTTTTTTCTTAGAACGTTTTCGACGTTTCTTTTCAGTTTTATTGCCATGAATAATAAATTTATCCTCTGTCACATCAATTGTATAATTTGGATGATTATTAGTGTACCAATATACTTTTAGTTGATTATCTGGTGTAACATCTACGATTTTACCAGTAGGTTTTGTTCTTAATAATTTGAATTCAGTTAAATTAGATTCTAGTAAAGTGATTTTGAAACCAGCTAATGATTTCAGATAATCATTTGAAATAATCATTTCTTTTTCTCCTTCTTAACCGATGGATTTTTAATAATTTCATATTTCATAATTTTACCTCTAGGAAATGTTAATGTAATAGTTGCAGCCGTTTTATTATCTTGAACTGAGTTTAAATTATTCGTTTGTACAGATTCAATAATAACTGTGATTCCATCAGTTGAAAATTGGTTTTTAAATGGATATTCTTTAATAATTGAAATCATTTCTTGTTTATTGATGTCTCGTAAGGTTGGTCTAACTTTTTCTTTGATAATTTCAAATGCTGTTTGATAATCATCAACGATAATATCTTCAATTTTAAATTTCATATGTTTATTTCCTTTAATTTTACTAATTTTAATTATATCACAAAAATGTTGATAATTCAATGTTTTTATGCTTTATTGTAACTGTTTTTGAATTTTTGATATTTGCAATTTTTGTTGTAATTTGTTATACTTATTGTATTACAAATTTTAGTGAGGTTTATATTTTATGACGAAGCGTCGCAATAAGGATGATGAACGCCATTTTGGCACATTTTCTCAAATTAATATTTATGTTGTTGATACAAAAATTTTGAAACATTTTTTGGGTTCAAAATCCCTTAATGACCATTATAATGATTGGTTAAATGGTAATATTTATAGTAACCAGTATATTTTGAATGCTTTAAAGCCTAATCTTCAGTCTGTTGAATTTGATAATGCTTATTATATTGTTAAATCTTATGGTAATAAAAAACAATTTAGATTTAGACAAAATGAATTTTATGAATTCGATACATCAGATATTGCTTTTCTAAAATCAGAATCTGAAAAAATGCTTGATGCAAAACCTAAGTTTTATATTTATAAAAAACATATAGATAAGTTAGATAAGTTACAAAATAGATTAGAAAATGGTAAATTGGATTCTAAAACATTATTGATTTCTACATGGTAAGATTAAAAGAAACCACCTATTTATTAGGTGGTTTTTATTTTTAATTCTTTACCAGTTTTTAACATTTCAGCTAAACCTGTTTTGCGTTTATGTTGTTTGTTAATTGTTGCTGTTACAAAATTTTGATGATTTCCTAGAAGAATAATCATTTCTTTAGCTCTAGTAACAGCTGTATAAATAATGTTTCTATTTAAGAATGAATCGTTTAATCTTGATGGTCTGGTTAATGTTAAAAATACATTTTTATATTCTGACCCTTGAGATTTATGAATTGTTATTGCGTAGGCAGGGTCTAAATATGACCAATTTTCATATTCAAATTCTATAGGTTCTGAAAATGTATCGAATTTTACAAGAAGAATCCAATCTTTGATATTGTTACTTCCTTGACGACCAATTTGAATTAATGTTCCAACTGAACCATTCGCTATGCTTTGACTTATGTTTGTGTTACACACAACTCTGTCATTAACTCTAAATAACCGACCTTCTTTTCTAACATCATTTATTTTGATACCATTATTTACAAAACGTTTGATATTATTATCTTGTCTACCATCATTTACTTCTTCAAATAATAGTTGTTTTAATAAAGTGTCATTAGGTTTTGATTCATCATAATATGGTGGGTTGAAAAATTCTTGTGTGTAATGATTAATCATGTCACAAGTGTCATAGTTTTTGGTACCAGCAATCTTTGCTTGTTGTGATTGATTGACATAAGGTGTTAGGATTTGGAAATTATCTAAATCATTATAGTTTAGTTTTCGACGAGATAACATAAGTCTTAATTTCTTAATCATATCAATATCAGATTCAGGTTCAATTAAATAAATATCATTTTTATCTTTAAACCATTCTTTTTCTGGGAAATTTCCGTCTCGAATCATTTTTGCAAATTCAGGAATGTTAGAATCACCTGTTTGACGTTTAACTTCAGTTAATCTTACAACACCGTTATGGTATGTAAGTAAGTCTGTTAAAATTTGTCCAGGTCCAATTGATGGTAATTGGTCATCATCTCCAACTAAAATCAATTTTAATGGTTGTTTTGATTGCAAAATAATATTAAATATAGAACCTGCAACATTTGTATCAAGCATTGATGCTTCATCAATGACAATTAGACGCGTATCATTTTCTTCTAATTGGTCGAGGACGTAATTGATATCTCTTGAGCCGTTATGGGTTAAAAGAAATTGTCTGTGAATTGTTGATGCATATCTTCCAGTTTGGTCCATCATTCTAGTGGCAGCTTTACCTGTTGGTGCTAAAAGCATGATTGGTTTTTTCTTGTTGGTTGTTTTATACCCAAAATGTAGTTCATGAGCTCTTAAAATGCTACTTAAGGTTGTTGTTTTTCCTGTACCAGGACCACCTGTCAAGATGAATAGCCCTTGAGTTACACTATCACGAATGGCTTTTTCTTGTAATTCTGTAAATTCGAAATCAGGCTTTTGTGCTTTTAGTTCTTTACAAATTTTCTTAAAATGAGTATCTGAGAGATTATTATATGTGTTTTTAGATAATTCTTTATAACCTCGATAAATATTTTGTTCACCATAAAATAGATAATTTGGTTGATATCCTATTCTAGTTTTAATAATATCTGAATTTAATTCTTTATATAGGACATTTTCGAATTCATCGTATGTTAGATATGAAGCTAAATATTGATTATAAATATTAATCAAATCATCATTGGGAATGTATGTGTAATTTGAATTTTGAATAGCTTTTTTGAAAGCTAATTTAATAATAATGTTAATTCGACGAGGGTCATTTTCAATATCATAACCTAATGTTTTAGCTATTTCATCACAATGATTTAATGTTAAATGTGAAATATCAAAGATTAGAGCCCATGGGTTTTCTTTTAATTTAGCTAAAGACTCAAAACCGTAAGTTTGATACATTTGTTTGGCGAATGTATTATTGTTTTTAAAATATGGTAATAATTCAGCTTTAACAATTGCTTCTGCTAGATTATCAGATTCTGTGTCCATAGCGTGTTGAATAGACGAGATAATAGCATCTGTGTAATCTGCTAAATAATAGGAATTTCGTCCACGTCTGATATCGATTAAAACACTAACAGGTTCAAAATATGAATCTTTATATTTTTGGAGTAATTCTTTTACAATTTTAGATTTGACTTTTTTATCAATTAAGATTTTTTCAATAGTATCATAGTCAAAATCATTAGTTAATGCTGTGGATGATTTGAGTGTTAGAGAATATGCTCCTGATTTAAAAATATATTGTTCTATATGACCGACAAATGTATATTCTTTACCAACTTCAAATTTCATTTTTGTTGTTAATGTAAAGTTTATATTATGATTTGTTAAATATGTTGGTAAATACACATTGGTTGATTGAATGTGGGTTGGGTTGATTAATTCACCTCTAATCCATGTGTGAATACCATCTTTTTGGTCGTTTTGGTTTTTCAAATCATTAATTGTTGCTGTTATAATAGTTAAATCTTTGTCTAATCTAACTAGAGAACCATCTGGTTTAGGTATTTCTGTAAAATTATTTGTAGATATTTGTATTGGCATAGTATATCCTTTTAGTGTTGTAGTTTATTTTTTAATACTTTTAGTTCTTTTTGAATTATTTCAAATTGTTTGTTTGACATCATTCTGGTTATCATCGATTGATAAATTGCTGCATGTGCCAAAATTGATAATCTGTTTGATACATCTTGAATTTTAATATAGATATGTTGCTTTTTATCCGTTTTTGAATTAGAAATCTTACGTTGAAGTTGTTCATTTAATTGTTTATTTAGATTTTCAACTAAATGTGGATGATACATATCTGTTTTTAATAATTTATTAATTAGTTGAATAATCACATCTTGTTTTCGTTTAGTTTTTTTCATAAGAAGGTCTCTCTTTCTTTTTCTAAATCTTTATCTTTTAATCCAATAATGCTTTCTAATTTATAGTCTGGAAAGACAGTATTATTGGAATCAAGTTGGTCCCCAATGAAATCAACATAGTTTCTAATTGATATGCATAAATTAGGAGTATCTTTTTTTGTGAATCCTAATTCTACACAATTAAATTCTTTTGATTTCATATAATACGGTGTTTTGATTTTAATACAATCAATAGCTAATTCTTCAGTATATAATATTCCTTTTATATTGAGCATTTGCTTATTAATTAAACATCGTACTTCACATATAAAATCACTAGTCATATTTACATAATGACATTTTATTTTAAAAAATGTTACCTCTGGTGAATTTCTAATTACATGGGTTACAATGTTTCGTTTGGATTTTAATTTTAGTGCTTTTTTTCTATTGTTCATAAATGTTTCTCTTTCTCATAAGTATACGGAAATTAAACCGTGTTACCGATGGTAATATTATATCATTTTTTATAGATTTTATCTAATAGTATTGTGATAGCATTGATTAATACTGATTGTTTTGATATAATATATGTAAAACATAGATTGGATGTGATGAATTTGCAAATTAAATTATATTCTAAATTAGACCCTCGACGATTAAGAGAACCTGTTAGGGATTTTTCAAAAATTCAAAAACTGTTAGAATCAACAGGTGAACCAGTTGTAATTGAAGCGTGTGGTAAACAAATTTTTGACAAGGTTTTAATTATAAAACGTGATGTTACTTTTATTGGTAATTTTGTTTGTCAATTATTTCTAACAGGTAATGCATCTGTTAAAATTTTAAATGGAAACATTATTTCACCTAATGATGACGTTTATCCTGTCATTTTAGATAGAAACTATATTGGTGAATTATTAATCATTAATTCTAAAATTAAAGTATCGTCTAAATCTAATCAAAAGGTAGCTTTGTTGAGTCAAGGTTTTGATTGTGAACAACTTATTGTTGAAAACTCTTATATTGAAGGTGCTTTAATATCAGTTAAAAATTTAATGTTAAGTGGTAATGTTGAATTTGACAGCCCCATTGAAACTAAGATGGCTTGTCATATTTTAGAAACGAATAATTGTGATTTGAAGTTAACTCAAACTAATTTTAATCATGATATGGAGTTAGTTGATTTGAATAGTCTAACCGTTAATGGTAAATGTGTTTTATCAGGTGGTTTTGATATTAAACATCTGATAATTGATAATAAATTAAAAACTCTTGAATCTCTAATTATAACTAGTCATTTTGAAGATTTATCGTTAGTTAGACTAGGTGATGTTGATTATAAACATGGTTTATCTAAGAAAACTCATATTTATTTGAATCATACTAAAACCTTATTGTTAGGTGATATTAATTTGTTTATTAATTGGCGAGTAAAGGATTCAATCCTGCAAGTTGATAATATTAATGATAATAATTGTACATGGATTATAGATGATAATGTTAATATTCAAATAAGTAGTAGTGCTGACTCGAAACTGCTTGAACATGACGGTGTTCAAATAATTGATACCACAAGTATATCTGACAATCAAATGCAATATCAAGATGTTTCTGTTTTTGAGCAACCTGAATTTGTTTTAAATAATGAATTAGATACTAAACCATCAACGGCTACTGATAGATTAAATGAAATGATTGGACAACCTCTGGTTAAAGACCAATTAAATAATTTTGTTGCTCAAGCTGAGATGGATAAAATTAGAGCTGCTCGTGGATTAGCAGATAATAATTCATCAACTAAACATATGGTCTTTGTTGGACCTCCAGGTGTTGGTAAAACAGAGTTTGCTAGATTGGTTGGTCAAGCGTTGTACGAAAACGGTGTTTTGCCTGAAAATAAATTTGTTGAAGTTTCAGCTGCTCGTGATTTAATTGCGGGTTATAAAGGTCAAACTGCTGAACAAACACATAATGTTGCTGAATCTGCTTATGGTGGGGTTTTATTTATTGATGAAGCTTATGCTTTATTAGATGATTCTTCTGAAAGTGATTTTGGAACAAAAGCCGTTCAACAATTGTTGAAAGAGGCTGAAGACCATCGTGATGAGTTAGTTATTATTTTAGCTGGTTATGAAGATGATATGCTTGAGTTGTTTGAAAAAGGTAATGCTGGATTGAAACGTCGTTTCCCTTATTGGATTACATTTGAAAATTACACATATGATGAATTTGTTGATATTTTTAAGCTTATGCTTAAAGATTCTAATTCTATAATGTCAAATGAATTAATAACATCAAAAGCCTTTAAAGAATTGATTGTTGCATTTGCTGGTTCTGATGAAAATGCAGGTGGTGTTCGTTCATTATTAGAAAGATTATTGATTGCGAGAGATAGTCGATTACGAAGTAATGTTTCTAATTTATCTGATTCAGATTTAATTACTATCACAGCTAAAGATTTGATTACAGTCTATAATCAAAAAGTAGCTGATTTGAGGAGTGGGGGGGGTTAAATCAGTTTCAATTTAATTAAAGATAATTAAAGAAAACTCTTGATTTTTATTTGAGACATGGTATACTTAACTTATGAAAAATACAGTTTACATATTAAATCAATTTGCAGATAAACTTGGGGTGTCTATTGAAGTTGTAAGTCAACAGTTTGAAAGTATGTAAAAAGAGTTGGTTACTGATTTGATTCAAATTATAACTGACTTTTTAATTAAATTAAAAGGTAAATGTAAAAATAAATTACGGAACTTTAAGAAGGATTTAGAAGATGACTAGTATAACTTTAGTTACAGAGTCTAAAATCTATTTAAAAGACAATACTTCTTTATATGATTACTTTGATGATTACTCCAAATTGTTTAACTTTTTAGTTCGCAGGTTTGTCCATCATTTGCGACATCGTTTAAATGGCGAATCTGAGTCTCGGTATCGAACCAGTTTAATGTTGGAGTTTAATCTTACAAACCGTATGGCTAAAGCAGTTATCAAAACTGCTAAAAACCAATTGAAGTTGTTAAAAGAGTCCGCTCAGTATCAATTTAATAACTTGTATAAACGCAAACGTTCCTTATTTAAGAAGATAACAAAGTTAAAAGCTCTTTTATCTTCAAGCTCAACTTCTTTAAAACAGATGAAGTTAGCTAAACTTCGTCTCTTTTGGACTCAGATGAAGCTAAACAAGGTCAATCAACTGATTGCTAATGGTTTAAAACTGGATTTGACGTTTGGCACGAGACATTTGTTAAAAACTAATAAAGTTAAATTTCTAGCCAAACGAGATAATCAAGTTGTTTATATTGGGGATAAGGATAAGACTTGTGGCAATCAACAGTTTCAAGTCAGCTTCAACTCTAAATATAACCGATTTGATTACAAGCTGAGGTTGGAGAATCAGTGGGTATCTGGTTCAGATAAGTATATTTTTGGTTCGTTTGTTTTGAAAAATAAAGAAGCTAAAGCTGATGTTTTAAAAACTTTATTTAAGAAGAAGTCTAACCCTTTGACTTATCGAATCATTAAACGTGATGGTAGTTTGTATTTACAAATTATGTATCGTAGAGAAACTACTGATATGACTAGATACAATCAAGGAGTCTTAGGTGTTGATTTTAATAAAGGATTTATATCCGTTTCTGAGATTGACTTTAGTGGTAAAATGCAATCTTTAACTAGATATGAATATCTCCATACTGGTAAAACCACCAAGACAAAAAACTCAATGTTAGGATTAGTCTCTCAGTTGGTTTCTCAAGCGGTAAGCCTTGGAAAGGATATTGTTATAGAAGATTTAGTCAGTTTAGACTCCAATAAAAAACAAGAAAAGACAACTTCAACAGATTACAATCGCATGATTAACACTTTGAAGTTTGGTTTATTCAAACGTTGCTTACTCAGTAAAGCAACAAAAGAAGGGGTATCCGTACAAGTCGTGAATCCTTATAACACAAGCAAGATAGCTAGGGCAAGTTATACAGATAGAATGAAATTAAATGTGCATGATGCAGCATCTTATGTCATTGCACGAAGATTTTATCAATACGATTAAGTAAAGAGTCTTAATACAATCTGAAGACCAGATACGGAAAGATTGTGAAATTAAGATATACACTTTAGTGTTTGAGAGAATCTTTATTGCTTTGAAATAAAGAAGATTTTCAGACTATTTGACTAGCTTACCGTACAGCTAATTTAATTGAAATATTGAATGAAAGGAATAGAATAACTATTTATAGTTATTTCTTTACGGTAGATGATGCTTTCAATTTTAAGAAAACATTATTTTAGCTTCGTTATTATCCCAATGATATTATTATATTTTATAGTTATAGGTATGACATCTATGATGGGTGCCGTTATATCAACTATAGCTAGTGATTTGGTTTTAATTGTAGGAATTTTATTGGTTATTTATTTAGATTCTAAATTTAGGGATTCTTATTATATCTCTAATAGAGATTTAAATAAATCATCACAAGATATTGGTTTTAGTTATGTTTTGATTGGTGGATTATGGTTTTTTGGACAGTTTGTGTTTTTATGGTTTTATAAAAACATTGGTGATTATTTATATTCAAATAATTATAAGTCTTCTTTTAATGATTCACCAACATTGCTTTGGACGTTTTTGTTAATTTTAATTGTTGCTCCGATAGCAGAAGAACTAGTGTTTAGGTACTTGTTATTTGGACGGTTGTTATTTAAGCGTCATTCTGGTCGGTCTGGACAGTCATGGTTAAAATATTTGAGTTTGATTTTGTTATCAACGTTGTTGTTTGGTTTAATTCATGGTACAATTATGCATCAAATAGTTGTGTTACCATTAGGGTTACTTTTATGTTTATTGATGTATAAAACTAATCGAATTATTTTTCCAATTTTGGGACACATGTTGTTTAATTCAATGTCAATTATGTGTAGTTGGATTTTGAAGTTCTATGAACCTTTAATATCTGGAAATGTGTTTAGTTATATTATGATTGCAATTTATTTAATAATTGTTTTTGGTATAATTTATTTTGTTATTAGTAGAAAATAGAATCATTTATATATGGTTCTATTTTTTTACAAAAAAATAGAACGCCAATATTATTGACGTTCTATTTTATCTTACATTGAATTTATTTTTAGTGCACAATTAATTATTTGTTAACAGCTTCTTTAAACAATTTACCTGCTTTAAATGCGGGTTTATTTGAAGCTGGGATTTGAATTGTTTCACCAGTCTGAGGATTACGACCAGTACGTGCTTCACGAGGACGAGATTCGAAGTTACCAAATGCAAGACGAACTTTGTTACCTTCAGCAACGTTATCAACGATGAATGATGTGAAATCAGCTACAATGTCATTAGCTTTTTTCTTAGTAAGGTCGTATTTTTCAGCAAGCAATTCTACAAGTTCTTTTTTAGTTACAGTTTCTTTTGACATATTATTATGTTCCTTTATTTTTATTTTATTTAAATCATTAAAAACGTTGATTTATCAATGTTTCCTTTGATTTATGTATTAATTATATCTCATTTGTGTTGGATTGTCAACACTTTTGTTAAAAAAAATTAAAAAAGTTGAATTTTTAAGGTTTAGAGTTTTTTAAGCTAATGTGATATAATAGTTTATAGAAGAAAGAGGTTAAATATGATTCGAAAAACATTATCAAAAATGTATATCATTACTACTTTTGCAATGTTTGGTCTATTTTTACAACCAAATGTTTTTGCAAACGACAGTTATACTATCAATTATACAGATGTGAATCAATATTCGAACCAATATGAAACATATTTTATAAAATACAAGCATGATAAATCTGGACAAGAAATTGTACAAGTATTTGACGATAAGGTATCGTATCAATCTCGTCTAGATGAATTATCTAATAGTAGTAGCCATTTAATTTTAAATGAAAGTATGGTTCGTAATGGTCATGATGACATGTTTATGAGCAATGTTATCGTTAAGTAAAATAAAATTTTTATCCGATTGAATAAATCGGATTTTTTTATTCATTTTACCCCAAAAAAGTTTGTGAAAAACTTTTTTATTTTAGTATTTTGTCTAAAAAATTTTGT
>ERZ772952.7-NODE-7-length-58171-cov-8.08657_pt1 | contig 58171 bp, 42 predicted proteins | sample MGYA00580686_ERZ772952 | MGnify/ENA primary metagenome ERZ772952 (study PRJEB29015, sample SAMEA2738074) | human oral metagenome | biome: human oral; feature: human-associated habitat; material: saliva | place: China | collected 2213 ... | reverse complement strand
GACTTGAAAAAAAAGTTAGACAAATTTTTAGACACTGTGTCTAATGTTCGTGTATGACGAATGTTTAGGTGAAAAATCTAGATAAATGTTTAATGTATTACATTATGTGATACAATTTATTGATTAATTTGAAATAATGTGTTATAATTGAGGTATTAATGCTAGAATAGGAAGGTGACGTATGGGTTCTGATACAAAGAGAATGACGGTCAGACTTGATAGTGCTGAATATGAAACAGTTCGATTTTGGGCGTCGAAGATTGGTATATCTGAAAATGATTTTGTTAGAGAAGCAATTGCTTTGAAAATTAGACACGCTAATGGTGATTATGACTTACCAACGGCTGAAATTCAACGGTTGAATCAATTAATTGATTTGATTGGTTCATTATCGTCCAACATTAGTAACTTAGAAGATGTTACTGTTAGTGGTTTTCAAAGTCTGATTAGTTTAACTAGAGGTGACAATTATCTTTTGGATAATGACGATTAGAGGTTAATATGAATAATATAGAATTAAAGAATAGGTTGTATGATGTTTTTAAGAAATATCGTGATACGGGTATTTTTGGTGCAAATTTTAAAGAGAATTTGAATCAATATTATGCAAATCCTAGACCTGAATTATATATAAATAGAATTAAATCATTAGTTATGAAATTTGAAACTGATGGTGGTGATAAAAGATATTTGGATTATATTAATGAAGTTAAAAGTTTATTAAATGGTTCAGATACTGAATCTGATAATGATAAGGTTGAATTAGAAACAGAAACAGAATCAAAAGACGAAATTAAAGCACCAGAACTAAATGATAAACATGATGATTCTATAAATAATGAAAATAACGAGGATTCTAATACTGAACAAGTAGAGGTTCAAAAGCCGATTGTTAAAACTAGTGAGACTAAAGATGAAACTAAATTCGAATCGGTTGTTGAAACAAAAAAACCAGCCGTTAATAAATCAAATGCAAAAAAATCTATTGTCAAATCTAAGAGAACAGGTAAACATGAAGTTATTGATTTGACTCCTAAAACAATTAAATTTACATTGCCGACTGGATTGTTGAATTTGTTTGATAAAACTTTTGGTGATGTATCGAAGGGTTATCTGTTATCATCTGGTGTTTTATCAGATGAAGAAGCTATGATATTGTCTGAGGTGGATAATAATGTTACTATATATAGGGAACATGGTTTTCAAATAACTAGGTCAGATATGTTTATAATTTTGATATTATTAGGTTTAGTTCATTTAAATGTTTATTTGAAAGATGAAACTATTAATGATTTGTTTGATGATAATGCTTTAAAGATTGATTTTTATAATGAGATTATGAATACAAATCTTGTTGAGTTAGATGTTCAATCTAGGGTTAGAGATATTCAAAAGAAATTGGACAAAAATTCATCTAAAACGGAAATACTTGAAATGATGTTGGTTCATTTGTTATTGGAGAGAGCTAATATTCCTAAAGACCAAAATCGTGAAACAGTTAAGAAATCATTAGATACATCATCTGTTATGAATCAATCTATGGATGCATTTAGTGTGTTGGAAGGTTTGATTGGTAGTAAAGTGTCGTCTTATAAAGATTATAAACGTGTTAGAGGTGAGTAGATGGGGTATATTAATGATTTAAAAAAATGTTCAAATGCTAATGATTATCAAAATGTTTTTGATAATGAAGTTAGACGTTTGATGAATTTAACCATTTTGAGAAATGATGACCAAAAGCTTTCTGAACGTGTGAATAGATTAAAAAAAGAAATTGAAGATGTTATGAAAGTTAATGGTTTAAAATCAGAATTAAAAGTTTTTGATTTTAAGAAATCTAATGATTTAAAAACTAAGTTTATTTCCAAACTTAAAGATGTTCGTTTTTATAAAGATTTAATGTTTATGATTGCACCATTTGTTTTGGTTTTAGGATTGATGTTAACATTGTTGTCTATATATCAGTTAAATAAGGTTGATGGTCATTCTATGGACCCTACTTTATCTGATAAATCATATTTGATTGTTAATAAGTATGCTAAATTAAATAGGTTTGACGTGGTAGTTGCTAAAGAACTTGATTCTGAAGGTAAACCTTATTCTGTTGTAAAAAGAATAATTGGTATGCCAGGTGATGTTATTGAATACAAAAATGATGTTTTATATGTCAATGGAACTGAAACAGATGAACCTCATATTAAACAATATTTGGATTCTTGGAAAGAAAATCGTTTAGACAAAGAATATTCTTATGATTCAGATTTGCAAGCTAAATCATTATTAAGTTTAGGTTTTACAACTCAAGATAAGGATTTGATTACAAAAGAATTAAATCCTGACCCTAGTGTGTTTAAAGTGGAAGTTCCATTAACGGGATATTTTCTAATTGGTGATAACAGAATTGTTTCTAGAGATAGTCGAGAGGTTGGCGCATTTCCTCGTGAAAACATTGTAGGTAAAGTGATTTGGAATGGTTTTGGTTAATTACTAATTTGATAAATTGAATAAAAAATACAACTTTAACTTGACAAAGTTAAAGTTTTTTGCTAATGTTGATTTGTTAAAATAAAAAATAAGAAAAGGATGGATATTTACATGTCTAAATCTATTGTAAAACGTTTTGTAACATCATCTGCTTTGATTTTAACAATTAGTTCACCAATTATTGCGTCTGGTGGTTCTATTGGTAATGTTTTAGCTGAAGGTGAGTCTACTACCAAATCTGATTCTACTGTTGATAATTTGAATCAAGCTATTGATGCTCGTGATTTGGCTCATAAAGAATTTGTGGATGCAACTGTTGATTATACATTAGCTGGAAAAGTGTTAACATCTGCAACTGAAACTAAGGATAAAGCTGACAAATCTCTTAAAGATGCTGAAACTATTATGTCTGATGCTGAGAAAGTTGTTTCAAATTCAAATAAAACGATTACAGATTCTAATAAAACTGTGACTGAAAAAACAAAAGTTGTAAAAGAAGCTGAAGACCGTATCGAAAACATTAAAAATGTTAAGGAGTTAGCAACTAAAAAATTAGAAGATGCTAAGTCCGATAAAGCTGAAGCTGATGAAAACATTAAAGATGCTAAAGCTGTTATTACTAAACAAAATGAATTGATTAAATCATCAGAAGAGGCAATTAAAGATGCTGATTCATCTAAAGATGAGCCTAAAGCTGATATTAAACAATTTACAAAATTGTTAAAAGCTGCCCAAGAAGATTTAAAAGAAGCTAAAACACCTGAAGATGTTCAGAAGGCTGATGGTAATGTTAAAACATTTGAAACAGCTATTAAACAAGCTCAAGATAAAATTGATGCTGCTGATAAGATAATTAAAGATTCTCAGACAGCAATTAAGAATGCTAAAGCTGAAATATCTAAACAAAATGCTATTGTGACAGCTCAAACTAAAATTTCAGATGCTAAACAAGTAATTATTACTGCGCAAGAAAAAGCCGTTGCTGATAACAATAAATTAATTTCTGAACAAAATGAAGTTATAATTAATGCGAAGTCTGATATTTCTAAAGCTGAATCTGCTATCACGAGTGCAAATAAAGCTAAAACTGATGCTGAAGAAGTAATTAAGGTGAATAAACCTTTGATTGTTACGTTAAAACAAAATGCTACTATTAGTGATAAAGTTTATACTGAAGCTAAATCAACATATGATAAAGCTAAGACTCGTTTAACTAAGGCTGAATCATCTCTTAAAGTAGCTCAATCAAGAGTTGATGCTTTACGTGCTGAATCTATTAAAGATAAGTTAAATAATTCTGTTGATAATAGCAAGCAGGATAATCGTAATCAAGATGCTAAAGCTGAAGATGTGGTTAAATCAGCTCGTGTTGATTATGTTGATGAAAATGGTAAACAGGTTGATTCTTTAAAATATGATTTATCTGAGTTAGAAAAACTTGTATCATCAGCTAAAACGTCTGGTGTTAAAACCGATGTTAGTGTTAAATCAATTCTTGATTCTGAAAAATCTAAATTGGAAGCTTTAATTGGTAATGATAAGACAATTGTATTAGGTTCTGGACGTTATTCATTAACTAAAGTTGAATCAACATTTGAAAATGGTGATTATGTGATTAAAGCAACAGTTAAGACTGTGGATGAATTGAAAAACACATCTGAACCAAAACAATTAGATAAAACATTGACACCTAATACAGATTCAAATTCTGCGTCTACTAATAAGAATAATGATGCGTCTAAATCATCTGATACAACGACATCAAATTCAAATCAAGCAACTCAAAATTCACGTGCAAATTTACTTCCAAATAATTCAACATCAAATTCATCTACTGCAAATACAAGTTCAACAGGAAATGATACATCTGTTGTTGAAACTAAAGGTCAGACATCATCTGATGGTGTGTTAACAGACATGATTTTTTCTAAATCAGGTTCAACTGTTTCATTTAAAGGTATGATTGATAAATCTAAATTAGGAAAAGACCAAAAATTAGAAGGTGATTTTGGGAAAGTTATTCTTTCTAAAGCTGATGGAACTGAATTAGCAGCATTAACTGTTGGTAATGATTATAAATTTAGTGGTGATTTGAAATCTGAACCTAAAGAAGGTGAAACTTTAATTATTAAATATGGTGGAAATGTTTATGAAATTAAGTATTCACTAGGTGATTCTGAGAAATCTGTGGAATCTAATCAATCAGCTGATAAAGTGTCAGGTTCTCAAACAACAAAACAAAATGTTAAATCTGGATTGCTTCCATCAACAGGTCAACAAAATCTAATTGGATGGACAGTAGCGGGTGTTATGATGATTGTTGCTTCTATTGGAACAATGATTTATAAATTTAAATTTAAAAAAGATACTGAAAAATAATGAGAATTGACACGGTTTACACCGTGTCTTTTTTTAATATGTTTTTGTTGACAATTATTTTATATTGAGTTATAATTAGTTGTTAGTGTATAGGTTTATTTTTATACATAATTATAAAATTTTAAACGAGAAAGGATTGGATTTTAATGATGACTTGGAATCGTAAGTGGACAAAAGTTTGTGTCAGCTTATTGTCTGTAGGTGTACTTTCAGCTGGTTTGTTTGGGGGTTATAAAATGATAATTGAACCAAACCAACAAGTTGAGGCTCAGCGTGTTGCAGGTGAAAAAGAAAAACAAGTTGAAGCTAAGAGTAAACAAATTACAAGTGGAATTGTTATTTCTGATGTGACTTCTAAAATTGAAACGTCTTTAAAAGATGGTTCTAAATTAAGTGAAGAAGAACTTGACCGTTTGACGTATTACTTGTATGTATATACTCAAAATGGATATCAATTCCTTGGTGCAGATGCTGAAAACTCTAATATTGGTATGAACGCTTTTGTGAAATTGCATAAACTTTATGACCAATCTGGTTTGAAAGCACCTTATGTGTATAATGTTGAAACTGATGAAATTACTTTTAATCGAGATGTTCAAAAACCAAAAGATTTTGATAAAAAACTTGAAGAAGTGAAATCAGTTGCTGATGAGAAGGCTAAAGATGCTGTTGAAAATAAAAATGGTGTCAAGCTAGAAAGTGAGGGTATCATTGAATAAGAAGAATTTTTTAACTAAGAGTTCAAAAATGTTAGCTGGTTTGATGGCTGTTGCTTCTGTGGCTGGACCTATGGTTGCTAGTGCTTCAACACTTCAAACAAGTGGTGAATTGTTGCATTATAAAATGGGTAAATGGACATCATCTGGTATTGAATATAATCCTTATGATAGAACTGACTGGTTTGGTGAGTGGACTCTAGATGGACAAGTTGTATGGTGTGTGGAACCATCTGTTACAACTAGTACAGGGGTTGAGTATGATTCAGCTGGTGATGGTGCTATTAGAAATGGTATGACTGTTCGTTCTATTGGTCAGACAACTCAAAATGTAAGTCCATATTTTGTAAAAAGAGCATCATTCTTTACATGGTTGATTTATAAAGCATCGGACGATGAAATTGCACAAATTAAAGATGCTGTCAAAAATGAAGCTTATAGTGCTAAATTTGTAAGTAATATTGATTATGTTAGACGTTTGTCAAAAAATGCTAAATGGACAGCTACTCAGCTTTTGATTTGGTATACTATTACATCTGTTATTGCTCATGATTTCCAAGGTGCAAGTGATGAACTTAGTTCAGTATTTTATTGGTATGCAACATCTGATGGTGAAGGTATTGATAAACAATTATATACTCCGTTCCGTGATGTATATGATAAACTTGAAGCTAATAATTTGATTGAATATACAGGTGGATTTAGAGTTTACGATGCATCAAGTGGATATGAACAACGTCAAATTAGTAATGGTGGTAATTTCAAATTAATAGAAAAGAAATATCCTATTAAGGTTCGTAAAGAGTTTTCTGACATAACGAATGGTATTTCAGGTAAACCTAATTTTAATCCAAGTGGAATTAAAGTTGGTGTTTATTCAGATGTGAACGCTACAACTAAGGTCGGTGAATTGGTAATTGGTCCTAATGGTGAATCTAATACTATTGAAGTTAAAGCTGGAACATATTATGGATTTGAGTTGGATGTTAATGGTAATCCTGTAAAAGATAGTGCTAAAGAAGTTGTAGCTGATGGTTCTGCTGACCGAGGTTATGTATCTGGTAAGGATAAAGATTCAAATAATAAATATGTTACTTGGAATGTTAAGGGTAATACAACAGATGCTGTTGTTTCAACGTTTGTAAATACTCCTGAAGTTGTAAACTTTACATTTAATAAAGAGCTTGCTGATGATGCGATTAAAGGTCTTGAAGCTTTTGATAGTCAGTATTCTCGTGAAGGTGCTGTTTATACAGTATTTACTGATGAAAAAGCTACTAAACCTGTTACGAAAAATGGTCAACCTGTGACTGCGACTGTTGCAAAAGATGGTTCAGCTCAATTTAATGACCTTTATCGTGGTGTTTATTATGTAAAAGAAACATCTGTACCAACAGTTGTTAAAAATGGTCGTAAGATTAAACGTTTTGCCTTAGATTCTAAGGTTTATAAGATTGATTTAAGTAGTTCTAATGATAATGAAACGTTTACTACTGATTCAACTGTAACTCCTACAAAAGAATATACCAAGACTAAAGCTTTTGTTTCTAATGAACGTATTTTGCCTGCAAAAGCTAAAGGTTCATTGATTATTAAGAAAAAAGATGCTCAATCTAATTCAAATGTAGCGCAAGGTCAAGCGACTCTTGCTGATGCAGAATTTAAAGTTGAATTTTATGATGCATATTCATTAGGAACACAATCACCTATTAAGAAGTGGGAAGCTGTTTATAAGACTGATGCTAATGGTGAGATTGATGTTCGTAATCGTCAACAAATGGTATCTACTACAAATATAGATGCTATGAATAAGATGTTTGCTGCTTATGAGAAATCTAAAGAATGGGGTGCTTTTGATTATCGTGTAACCGAAACTAAGGCTCCTAATGGATATAAACTTGATTCTACAGCTAAAGATTTTGTTGTTAAAGATGGTAATGCTGAGTTTGTAAATGAATGGTCATATAATGATGCTTCGTTCTTGAATAATGACTTAGAACTTCATTTAATTAAAACTCAAAAATCGTCAGGTGATTGGTTACCAACTGAAGAAGCTAAAAAAGTTGTGATTAAAGATGCTAGATTTGAACTCACAAACAAAGCAACTGGTCAAAAATTTGAAGCTACAACTGATGATAAAGGTAAGTTACATTTTGATGGTGTAATTGCGGGTGAGTATACACTTCGAGAAGTTGGAGCTAAAAAATATAAAATTAATGGTCAAGTGATTGACATTACTGTTGCTCAAAAAGAAGGTACAACTAAACTTCAAGCTTCATCAAAAACTGCTCCAACAGAAGATGATGGTGCAATTAATATCACTGAAACATCAAATAAAGATATTTTAGTTGAAGTTGAAGATGCAACTCTTAATACTAAAGCTAAATTAGTGAAGACTAATGAAAAAGGTTCTCGTTTAGAGGGTGCTAAATTTAAACTTGTTCATTATGCTGAAGATGGAACAACTAAGGTTGATGAAAAAGAAATTTCAACTGATTCTAATGGTGAGTTGAGTTTTGAAAAACTTGTTGTGGGTCATTGGTATACTGTTGAAGAAGTTGAAGCCCCAGATGGATATAAACTTCCAGCTAAACGTTCAACACTTAAGTTTAGAGCTGAAGCAATTCCTGTAAAAAATTCTTATGCCATTAGTTATTCAACTATTACATTAGATAAAACTAATGCTAATAATGAAACAACTAAAGAATCTGATGTTAAGAAATTAACTAAAGAAGGTGTTGTTCAAGATGGTGTATCATTTGATGCTGATGAAGAAAATGGTACAATGAGTCTCGAATTTGATTTTGTTAATAATACATGGCAAAAACTTCCTGTGACAGGTTCATTTACAGGTATAGGATTAATGTCAGTTGCTCTTGTGATTGTTATTGGTTCTACTGTGTTTTATATCAAAAAGCGTAAGGCTTAATGATTTATTGTCATTTGAACCAGATGTTTAATAATATCTGGTTCAGTCTTGACAATTATTGATATTTGCAGTATTATATATAGTATATTTAAGATATATTTAAGAAAGGTATTAGTAATGAATAATAATTTTAAACGTAATATGACAAAAGTTGCAGTTGGTGTTACTCTTTTAGGACCTGCTGTTTTAGGAACATTTACGTCAGTGTTTAATGCTACATCTGCATTTGCAGATTCATATCAGACAACTAATGGTTCTGTAACTGTTAAACCTGATAACACAGGTCAAACAGATGGTGTTATTACTTTAAATGGCGCAAACTCTAGTCAATCAATTAAGAATAAACAATTTGTATTCTATAAAGTATTTAATGCGGTTAATGCTAAAAATAATGAATCAATTAATTATACTTTCAATGAAAAATATAAAGAAGTTGTTCAAGAAGTTGTATTTAATAAGCTTTCAGATGAATATAAAAAGACTACTAAAATTGCAAAAGCAAGTGATGTTTCAGAATATGTAGCTATTGATTATATTCAATCGTTGAATACACATAAAGTTTCTGGTGCTAAAACAGAACAACAAGTTGAGGGTCGTTATTCAAACTTCCGTTATTTTGTTGAAGATTTGAAAAATGCTATTAAAGCTAAAGGTATTGAAGGTGACCTTGTAAAAGTTACAAATCCTGATGAAAATAACGCTATTAAAGTCAAAGGTTTATCATGGGGTTATTATGTAGTTGATGAGGTTTCAACTGGTGATTCTATTGGTAATGGGCAAAAAACTGAAGAAGCTACAACTCCAGAAGGACATAAAGCTCAGTCAGACGGAACTCATTTCGCATCATCATTAGTTCTTGTGAATACTGTTAATAATGAAGCGACAGTTACATTGAAGTCTGATTATCCAGAAATCACTAAGAAAATTCGTGAAGATGATAATCAAGATAAGATTGGTAAGAACAAAGATGGATGGAATGACTTAGCCGATTTCCAAATTGGACAAACAGTTCCTTATTCTAATGATATTCGTATTCCAGATATGAATGGTTACCATGGATATTATTTTGCAATCGAAGACCGTATGAATCCAGCATTAACATTTAAAGCTGATAAATCTAAAATTAAATTAACTTTAACTAAAGGTGATAAGACTTATACTGTAAAAGATAATGAATATAATCTTCAAACAATTGGTTCAAATGTTAGTGCTGAAGTAAAAGAAGCAAAATATGCTAATAGTTTTGAAGATTCTAAGTCAACATTTGGTATTGAAATTGAAGATTTGAAAGCTATTGTTGACCGTGAATTTGCTAATTTTAATTCTAATAATGAAAATGATTATTCAGATATTAAAGCTCATGTTGAGTATGAAGCTACTTTGAATGATAAGGCTGCTGAAGATACTGGTCGTCCAGGATTTGAAAATGATGTTCGTTTGATTTTCTCTAACGACCCAGATTCAACTGGAACTGGATTTAATAAACCAAATACTCCTCCAGGTAATAATCCTAAAGGTAAAACTCCTTGGGATACAGTAGTAGCATTTACTTATCGTTTGAACGGTAATAAAGTAAATACAAATAATCTTGCCCTTGAAGGAGCTAAATTCCGTATTTATTCTGATGAAGCTATGATTAAAGAAGTTATTGTTAAGAAGAAAGAGTCAACAAATGCGCAAGAGCAAACAGCGCCAACAGCAACTGCTGATAATGTAAACACTGGTGCAATTTTAGGAACAGATTCTAAATCTAAGAGCTTGAATGATTATATTGTAGTTGATAAAGATTCAGCTGGTAATGCACAGGGTGTAGATATTGTTTCTGATGCAAATGGTAACTTCTCAATTGTTGGTCTTGATTCAGGTGTTTATTATCTTAAAGAAGTTTCTGCCCCAGATGGTTATAGAACTCTTAAAGACCCAATTAAAGTTACTATCAATGCTAAAATGAATGATGATAGAGACCATTATCTTAAAGGTGATGGTGCTACTGATAAAGGACTTCAATCCTTAACAGGTAAAGCTGACTTGACAGAATTCTATCACCAAATTTTCAAAACTGGTTCATCTGAGTTAAAATCTGATTCAGATGCTGGAACTCTTGAGTTGACAGTTGTGAACGAAAATATGGATAAACTTCCTGTTACTGGTGGACAAGCAATGGCTATTGTATTGGCAGTTGGAGCAGGAATTGTAGGGTTCTCAATTTATGCTGTTACTAAGAAAAAGGAAGAACCTGAAGCTGAATAATAATTAAAAAGAGAGTGTGCTAAAACATTCTCTTTTTTTATTCTTTATGATATAATTATTTTATATGTTTTAGAAAGGTTGAATGGTCGATGTATGAGTAAGCGTGATAAGCGTTTAATTGTAATTATTATTTTGACAATTATAGGTATGATAGGTTTACTTGGTTATGGAGTGTATGTTAAGCATAATCAAGGTGCTATGATTAAATCGTATGAGCGTCAAGTTGAGACAAATGTGGATTTAGCTGATGAGGATTTAGCAAAAGCTGAAGACTATAATCGAGTTATTCAAGATTTTTTAAGAAATCGAGGAAATAGTTCTACGGTTAATAGTTTGAAAGATTATGAGAAAATCTTTGAAAAAAATGATGGTATGATTGGTGTTTTAACAATTCCTAAAATAGATGTTAGGTTGCCAATTTATCATGGAACCGATGATGCTACCTTGGACAAAGGTGTTGGTCATGTTAGTGATACAGCATTTCCTATGGATACTGAAGGTACTAAATCGGTTTTAACTGGACATAATGGTATGCCAGGTGCAGATATGTTGTTTACTCGTTTGGATGAAACGACTATTGGTGATGAATTTGTTATTCAGATTGGTGATATGGGATATCATTATAAGGTTAAGCAGATGATTGTCATTACTCCTGAAGAAGCTGAAGAATATGCTCAAGAGCCAATTAATGAATCTGAACCAGCTAATGTAACATTGATTACATGTACACCATATGGTATTAATACACATAGACTTTTAGTTATTGGTGAATTTGTTGAAAAAGCTAGGGTTTCTGAGAATAAAGATATTGTTCCATCTGTGGGGTTTTCAATTGGTAAAGAAACAATGTTTATGTTGATTATAATAGCTTTAGGTTTGGGAATTATTTCCATTGTGGTATATAAGGTTCGTAAGAATAATAAATTTTCATCTAATGTTGAATCTGATGATTATGATGGTTATGAAGTTGATGATAAATATTGGGATGTTGATTAAAAATAGAAAGTGTGGTTATTGATGACTAAAAAACCTCGTGTAAAACCAAAATCTGATGAAGTGATGATGAAAAATTCATCTGATGGTATTGTTAAGAAAAAGAAACCTATTAAGAAAATTATTTATGGCTTCCTTATCGTTTTTATGTTTGTTTTGGGTTTAGGACTGATGTTTCATCAATCTATTACAAATAAGATTGTGGATAGTTATGGTCAAGAATATGTGAATAATACGAGTCCTGACCAAATGAAAGCGAATGAAGATGCTGATGTGTCATTTGACCCAAGTAATGTGGGCTCATTAACGTCTGCTGATGTATTGTCTGAAATGACAGATGGTAATCATTATACAGATTTGCCTGTGATTGGAGCATTAGCTATTCCTGAATTAGGTGTGAATTTACCGATTTTAAAAGGTATGGATAATGCTAGTTTAACAGTTGGTGCTGGGACTATGAAAGAAAATCAACGTATGGGTCAAGGTAATTATGCGTTAGCGAGTCACTCATTGTTTTATGGATGGGGTTATGAGAATATATTGTTTTCACCATTACATCGTGCACAAGCAGGACAATCTATTTATATTCGTGATTCTGAAAAGATTTATGTTTATAAAATAGATAAAATTTTTGATGTCAATCCTGAAGATGGATGGGTTACGCATGATAGCGAAGGTGATAAAATTATTACATTAGTTACATGTACTGATACATATGCGATTCAGCGTTTAATTGTAAGAGGTTCGCTTGTTAGCTCATATCCAATCAAAGAAGCTAGTCAAGAACTGAAAGATTATTTTGGTTCAGATTGGAATAGATGGTATTAAAAAAATAAGCCTAACTTAGGAGTTAGGTTTATTTTATTTGATACATCAGCGATTTAATTAAGTTTTGTTTGCATTAATGAATTTTTTATGTTATACTAAATGTATTACAAAAAATGAAAGGTTACTTTAAATAAAGGTGATTTTTAATGGTTAAGTTGAATAAAGCAGCTTTGAAGAAGGAACAAGACCTTATTCAATCATATTATGATAAAATTGAGGAATTGAAGAATAAGCAAAAAGAGCGTGAAAATCAATTTTTAATGAAAGTTGGTAAGCTTGTTATGTCTAAGCTTGATAATGATATTGATGAAGTTGAAGTTTTTGCTGAATGGTTAAATGTTTATTTAGATAGCAAGCAATCTGAAAATGAACATTCAACAGACGAAGTAGAAAGTGATGGTAATTAATATTGGCTACGATTGCGATTCTAAATGAAAAACCATCTCAAGCAAGAAATATTGCTAAGAACTTTGGTGCGAGTGGTTTCCGTACAACTCGCAATGGTGATAATATAATTATTGTTCATGCACTTGGACATTTGTATCAGTATGATACAAAAGACATTACTAAAATGGTTCCATCTGATAAAACTGATAAGTATAAATCATGGGATTTGAAAAATTTACCATGGAATGCTAATGATTTTGATTGGGATAGATTGGTTCCTCGTTCTGATGTAAAAGACGTTTTAAAGAATTTAAAAACAGTATTTTCTCAATGTGATGAAATTTGTATTATGACCGATGTGGACCCTACAGGTGAGGGTCAAGTGTTGGGTTGGGAACCAATTGATAAGCTTGGTTTTTCTCATAAGAAGATAACAAGAGCTTATTTTTCTGATGAAACTGATAAAGCTCAAACGCTAAAAGCTTTTGATAATCGTGTTATATTGAAACCAATGAAACAAGACCCTGAGTGGAAAATGGGTGCTTTTAGACAACGTTGGGATTTTATGTCGATGCAATTTTCTCGAATTACAAGAAATTTGGGTGATGGATGTACCAATTTACCTCAAGGTCGTTTAAAATCTGCGATTATTCGTATTATTGGTGATAGATTAGCTGAAATTAAGGCTTATAAAAAAGTACCTTCTTATCAAGTTAAGTTTAAAGACGCAAATGGTAATGTGTTTACTAGAACTGATGCTGAGCAGTATCCAAAATCAGGTGATGTTCCAATTAAAGACTTTAAAACTGGAACTGTTCAAATGGTAGGTACTCAATTGAAGAAAACAACACCACCAGCTCTGTTGACGTTATCATTTTTATCATCAGCTCTTGAAGCAAAGGGTTATAAAACTGATGAAGTGTTGAAAACTTACCAAAAACTTTATGAAAATGGATTTTGTACATATCCGAGAACCGAGGACAAGTTTGTAACACCTGACCAATTCAATCAAATGTTACCATTAATTGATAAAATTGCAGGTCTAGTAGGTGTCAATCCTAAAGAGTTGACGCATAGAATACCTCGTAAGACTCATGTTAAAGAGGGTGGTGTCCACGGTGCAAACCGACCTGGTAAGAATGTGCCAAATAGTTTGCAAGAGTTGTCACAGTTTGGTCCAAGCGCAATTGATATTTATGTGTTGTTGGCTCGTAACTATCTAGCTACATTAGCTGAAGATTATGAATATGAACAACAAAAAGCAAATCTAATTGAGTATCCTGAATATATGTCTAGTATATCAGTTCCGAAACGAATTGGTTGGAAATCAATTTACACTGATGTGTCTATTGATGAAGAATCTGAAGATGTGAAGTCTTTTGGTCGAACAGCAGACCCATTTATACATGAAGGTTTCCCACCAAAACCAGCTCAACCTACTATGAAGTGGTTGATGACGCAGTTGGCTAAAGGTTCTAAAGCGAATACTGGTGAGAAAAAAGAAGCTATTGTGAAGCGAACTGAAGAAATTTTAAAAATGTTGAATGAACATGGACATAAAGTTGAAACATCTGGTATTGGTACTGGTGCAACTCAAGCGTCTACATATTCAGATTTAACGAAAGCTAAAAAGGCTAAAGGTAAAATTGTAACACATCCTATGATTAAATCGGTTAAAGGTAAGTTGCAGTTAACAACTCAAGGTCAAATGTCATATGAGTTGTTACCAGATACATATATTGGTTCTTTAGAACTTACAGAGCTTGTATATGCTGAAATGACTGCTGTAAAAGCAGGTTTGCTTAGTATGGACAAATGTCTTGATGAGATTGAATATTTTGTTAAGCAAGATTTAAGAACTATGAGTGAAAACTCAGAAAAAATGAGAAAGAATTTAAATATTGAGGTTAATGATATGGCTGATAAAAAAGAAAAAGAAGTATTAGTATTTGACGGTAAAGAGTGGAATGTTTCACGAGAATGGGGTGGTGAACGTTTTACTGACCAAGAATGGGAAGATTTAAAAGCGGGAAAAACAATTGAAGTGACTCGTATTTCCGCAAAAACAAAGAACCCATATACTGTTTTAGGTAAATTGTCTAAACAATCGTTTAAAGGTGATAAAGGTCTTGTTGAATATGTAGGTTTTGAAAATCTTGGTTTTGCACCTAAAAAAGAATGTCCTAACGCTTGGGGTGGACATACATTTACAGCTGATGAAAAGGCAAAATTAAATGCAGGTGAAACAGTTTATGTTGAAAAATTGAAATCACAAAAAACTGGTAATTTTTATAATGCTAATTTGAAATTAGAAGACGATGCTAATGGTGGTAAGAAAATCGTTCCAAGTTTTAATTAGATTTGGTTGAAACTCTAACTTGTTTTGTTAGAGTTTTTTTGGTATACTATATTTATATAAATTTGAATGAGGTGTTTTAATGGCTAAACAAGGATATAAAATTCCAGCGTCATTGGACCAAACACATTTGGACAGAGTTATTAGTATATCTAATAATCCAAATTCACCAATTGGACTAATAAGTTTGAAAACTATTGTTGCTTATGTAGGAACTGGTGCCTTAGTGGGTGTTTGTTGGAAGCTAGGAATGTTTAATGGTAATAGTGTAATTTTTAATATTTTATATATTTTATTAGTATTTTTATTTGTTAGTAGATTAATTAATACAACGAAAACTGGTGAACTTTCTTATAAAAATCTTTTTGCCATAATTGATTATTTACCAAAAAGAATGCGTTTTTTATCCACAACTCGTAATGATAGTGTCGATGCGTTTTATAGATTGTATGGTATTGCGAGTATAGATGATAATAATGGTGATATTCGATATAAAAATGGTGATTACGGAGCTTTATTAGCTGTTAGTGGTACTGGTTCAATTCTTGTCTTTGATGAAGATAAAAATGATATATTGGATGCTAATGATGCATTTTGGCGTAAGGTCGATGTTGGTATGCATATAAGTGAAGTAACAATCAAAGAAGGTCAAAAGGTAGATTTACAACTAGGTAATTATCAATATAGATGGGATAAAGTTGCTAAAAGTGATTCTCCTGATGATATTAAAAATTTGATTGGTGATATGATGGATGCTGAGATTGATGTTTTAGCTAATGATATTGCTGTTAATTATAGAAGTATTCATCAATATTGGTTATTGAGAACTACTGATAAAGAGTCTTTGGTTGCATTGAAGACAATTATTAAAGGTGAAATAGAAAATAGTGGATTGGTTGTTCGTACAGCAAGAACTCAATATTATGATGATGTTGTGCGTGTATCTAAAATTATATTTAGTTAAAAGGCGATGGTTATCGTCTTTTTTGTTTTTAATGATTAAGTGTTGTTTTATATTGTGTTTTGTGGTATAATCAAGTTATTACGACTGAAAGGATGGATTGAAATGGCAAAAAAGAAGCCTAAATCAAAAGTAAAAGAAATTGATGCTTCAAATGGTTTAATTGACATTTCAGAAACTTCTCAAACAAATGATGTGAAACAAGAGTCTAAATGGCAGAGTTTTAAGAAGCGTTTGAGAAATGAAGATGATGAACCAGTAATTCAGTTTGAAGGTAAATTTAAGGATAATAAATTCTTAGATGATATTCGTCCAAAAGAGGGTTATTGTTTCCATAGTGATTATTTTGAAATTGATGATAAATACGCTAAAATTGTAACTTTTGTTAATAAAGGTTCTAGTAAAAAAACATTACCAATTTTTTGGGGTATTAATTTAATACCTCAAGGTGTACAACAAGATGTAACGATTGTTTTGTTAAAATCTGTGGATAGAATGACTGATGCTTGGATTGAAGACCATCAACAAACTGCTGATAATGTTACTAGTTTTAATGAAAATGAAACTAAAAAGAGTACAGATAGAAAAGCTAAACATGAAGCTGAACATAAATCAACTGATATTGATGTTATAGCTAAAGAGTTGATGGATGGAGCTTCATATCTAAATATTCATTTTAGATTAATGATTAAAGCTAATAGTCTTGATTCTTTAGAAAAGGCTGAAGCGGCTGTTATGCGTTGGTATTCTAATAAGTTTGCAACGTTAAAAATTGAGCCATATGAGGGTAGACAAAGACGTGAGTTAGGAACATTATTGGCTCCAAATGTTTTGAAAAGTGGTAAAGGTTTCTATATGACGTCTACCGAGTTAGCAGGTAATTATAATCTTGTAACTCAAGGTTTGTCTGACCCAACAGGTTCTTTCTTAGGTAATATGGAAGGTGATGTTAATAACTCAGGTGTCCTTATGGACATTGATGATTTTAGTAGCCATATTGTTATCGCTGGTGATAAGAAAATAAAGAAACTAAATAAACAATTCATGTCTGATATGTGGGCTTTGAAACTAAGTAATGCAACAATTATGAATAATAATCGTGTTATTCATTTGGTTTTAAACGGTGTTGATTTAGAAAATGTTGGTATGAAACGGCAAGATGGTTCATTTATTGATTTATCACCATTAACATCTAAGATTAATATGAATTCAGGTGATGTCAATCCGTTAGAAGTTTTTGGTTCTATTGATTATGAAACTGGTACAGCGCCAGATGAATTGACTGCTTTTTCAAGTCATGTTAAGAAGATAACATTGATGTTAAAACAATTAAGAAAAAGTTCCGACCAAGAAATTGTTGATGGTTATATGTCAAGAGTTATTAATGAATATTATGTTATGGAACAAATGTGGCTTAGAAATGCAAAAGAACATCGTGAAGATTTGCGTATTTTAGGTTTACCCCATACATCTTATCCTAGATTGTCTTCAATGGTACAAACGCTTGAACGTATGCATAAAGCTGAATTGGAAAAAGGTGACCGTCGTGACCCTAATGATTTAAAAGCTGTTAACTTAATTAAGAGTACGTTTGAATCATTATTAAACACTGATGGTGATTTATTTGATGTTTATACAAATGATGTCATTGACAATGCTGAGTATTCGAAACGAGTTATCTATGATTTTTCAAGTTTAAGAGACCGTGGCGTTGGTTTAGCAATGGCTCAGTTAGTAAATGTTTTAGATTTTGCAACAAGACGAATTCAAGATGGTGATTTATTAGTTATTCATGGTGTAGAATTTATATCAGATGGAGTTCGTGAATACATGAGTGAGGTTGTTGATGGGATTATTGCTCGTGGTGGTCGTATTGCTTATATCTATAACAATGTTGAGAAAATGTTAGATGAGCGTTCATTTAATAAATTTGACAGTGCAGATTATACAGCGTTGGGTTATATGAGTAAATCAGTATTTGACCGATATATTGATATTTTGAAACAAACAGTGCCTGAAACATTGATTAATTTAGTTACGTCAAAACAATCTGATAGATTTTATGTTCGTCGTGGAACGGATAATATTGTCTTTGGATTTGACCCTAAATTATCTGTGAGAGGGGGTGACTAAAATGAGTGTTAAAAATCATTTAAGGCACGTTTGGAATGATTCGAAAATCTTTTTGGTTGGGTTTTTAGCATTAGTTGGACTTGTTGTTGGTATAAATTTTACTTATAATGCTGTTGTTCAACCTTTAAGTTCTGGAATTAGTATCGAGGGTGTTAAGGCTGAAGATAAGACTGATAAAGCTGAATTGTCATATAGTATGTATGATATGTCTGCTTGGCTCTCAGCTTATTATAATGCGGCTACATCACCTAGTGGTTATAAAACACTTAAAAAGGGTGATGGTGATTATGGTGGGAAAGCTTTGCTTACCAAAGCTGCTGTTGAGGGTGCGAAAGATGATGGTGATGGTTGGGATTATGCAACCATGACATGGCTTGTGAAAACGGGCGATAACGGTGGTAAAGTTGGTGGTGGTGGAGCCTTATTAGGTTTTCCTGATAGTAATGTTGTTGACGGTGGAATCATGGGATTCTTGTCAAGTTTAACATCATCAACTACGACTGATTATTCCTTTGAATCATTGAGAACTAGTGATTCATATAATTCATTGCAAAGTTATGCTTACTATGGTGCGTCATTACAGTCATTGGGTATTGACTCAGTTATGGGTAATGGATTGTTTGGAATTCATCCAATTCGTCTGTTATCTGGAGCTATAATGTGGCTTTCATATATAATTGTATCGTTTATTGAAAAATTCTTTTTAATAGCTGTGGCTATATTAAAAGCAACGAATCCATTTAAATGGTTTTCAACAGCGTTTAAGTATGTTTGGACTCCAGGTGGAAGTGGTCCTTTATCAGGTTTAGTAAATGTTGTTTCAACAACTTATAAAGTTTTTGCTAATTTTGGATGGATAGTTATGATTCCAGTTGTTGTTTCATCATTGATATTTATGTTTATTTTTAGCGGAAATGGTAAACAAAGTCCGCAATTAGACCAACGTCGTAAGCATAAATTTAGATATGCTATCATCTATTTCTTCTTTTTAGCAGTTGGTGTTCCATTATTAGGAACTGCTTATACGGCAGGTTTAGACAGTATGGCTGAAGCGTTTGGTAAAGGTTTTGGTTCAAGCAGTTTTTCAGCGGATTCTGTGATTTTATCGACATATGTTGATAATCAAAAGTGGATTGAAAATAACCGTATGTATCTACCAGATTCAGCCGTAGTTGTTTGGGATAAAGAAGCTGGTGATTCTAGTTCTGAATCTAAAGCTGCTGTTCGTAGAACGGCTTTAGCAATTAATGCATTGAATTATGGAGCTGCTAGGGATGCAAGTAATGCAACAGATTCTGATAGTTGGAATTACAGTAAAGAAGCTACAGATTCAGGTGCTAATGCTGTGAATATAAGTGCGTTATTGTGGCGTTATATGTCTGGTGAAACTTATAGTCCAGGTACATGGGAAACTAAAGTTAAATCGTATTTATTGGAAAAAGCTGAATCTAGTGATGGTAAAGAATGGACTGATAAGTTATCAACATCAGCTCTTGAGTTAACTAGTCGTGAAGGTTATCAGTATTTAGGATATATTGACCCTAATGTTACTGGTGAAAAACATGATGGTGTTAAAGTTAGTGGTCAATGGTGGGCTTTTTGGAAGAAGGAGAAAGATAAGAAAGAGATTACCTTTGGTGCATCACCTAATTTATTCTTGGATAAAGGGTATGCTGATTTGGGTAATGGTGGTATAACTATTGTTGAACAATATGATGAAAAAGGTAGTGCTACTAAATATCTTAGTTTAAAATCTAATTCTTCTATTGGAAATGACGGTAGAGCTTTATTTACTAATCAAGATGCAACTATGAGTTATCTTGAAATGTACAATTACTTGAATACTAAATTTTCATCAAATAAATTAAGTGTTTATTCTACTAAAATGTTGGTGTCTAATGCTACTCGTGAATCACATGCGACAGTAAACCAAGTTGGAGCTGGTATGGTTCATAAGACATTGATATTTACGAATTCAATTGCTATGTTAGCAGGTCTTGCTATTTTGGCAATGGGTTATGCATTTGGTATGGTTATAGGTGCTTTCAAACGTTATGTATCAGTTATTAGTTCAATCTTTTTAGGAACTGTTGGTTTCCAAAAAGGTATGGTTCAAGCTGTTGCAGGAACTATTATGCTTATTGCTGAAACATTGGGCACATTAGTAATTTATGAAATTATTAAAACATTGTATATTGGAATTCCATCGATTGTTGAAGGTGCTATCACGTCTACTGGTCTTGGAAGTAAGAATAGTGCGGTTGATAATTCATTATTAGTTGCAACTAAAACTTGGGATTTTACAGGTGTTGATTTTATTTTAGTAGTTGTTGGATTGATTTTATCATCAATTCTATTGATTTGGGCTACAATTGTCTTGTTAAGAATTCGTAAACCTATTCTTAATGTTATGGATTCAACATTTACTGATTTGATTAATAGATTATTCTATGGTGAAGGTAATGTACCAGCTGATTCACCTAAAGGTGTCAATCCACAATCTGGTGGTATGGTTGGTAAGGTTGCATCAGCCGCAGGTGGAGCTTTATTGGGTGCTGCTCAATCAAATATTGATGGATTGGAAGATTCAACAGGTCAAGGTGGTGTTAGTTCTGATGACCCTAATAATCCAAATGGTCCTAGTGGTCCAAATGGTGGTCCTGATGCAAAAGTTGCAAGTCGAGAAACTGAAAATGTTGGTTCGAAAATAGGAGCTGATGGTAAATTAAATCGTGATTCTTCTGGTAATAGCGATATTAATTTAACTGGTGGTGATATTGGACAATCTAAAGTGATGGGTTCTGATTCTAATATCATGGGTGATGTTGGTTCTATATCTAGTGCCGTTAATGGCGATTCTAATTCTGCTTCAAATGTAATGAATGGAACTAATATGACATCTATTGGTGGTGATTTAAGTTCTAATTCTGATTCTTCATCATTATCAGATAATGTATTAAGTTCAGACAATAATATGAGTTCTATTAGTTCTATGAGTGATGTCAAAACTAATGGAGATGTCATGTCAAGTGTGAGTGCTGGTGTTGGAAATCAAGTCAGCTCTGACATTAAACCTGAATCACATCTTGTTGGCTCAAATGTTAATTCGGAATCAAATGTTTTTGGTTCTGATGTTAAATCTGAATCTTATAATGGACAAGATGTTAAATATTCAACTGAAACTCAGGGTTCAGTATCTAGTGGTGAAAAAGCATCTAGTGGTGAACATGCAAAAGATATGGCTTTGGGTGTAAGTAAAACAGCTGAAGGAGCATCTGATGTTGTTGCAGGTTCATCTGATGTTGCGGCTGGTTCATCTCGTGTGAGTGCAGGTGATGTGACAGGTGCAGTGCAAGCCGTTAAGGGTGCTAAACAAACACTTCGTGGTATGGATAAGATGAAAGATGGTTCATCACAGATGGTTGATAGTGCTAAAGGGATGGCTGATAATGCAACTGATGGTGCTGTGAATACAGTTTCTTCTGAAATGACAAATGTAGCATCATCCGCAACAGCAAATTCTTATGGTAATGTTAATTCATCACAACAATCTTATACTGGGGGTTCTGTTACAAGTCCTGATACTAAAGGTTCTAAAGAATTAGTTAAATCAAATGATGGTTCTAAGTCTAAACCTGTAAATGTTTCAGGTAGTCGTCAAACAGTTGCTAGACGTGATGCTTCAAATCCTAATTCTAAACCGTTAGGTTCAAATTCTACTCGTCAAAGTAGTCAAAGTGGTGTTAAATCATCTGGCTCTAAAGTTGATAATGTAACACCTATAAGCTCAAATTCTAAATTGGATGCTGCTAAATCCGTTATGAATAAAGGTAAACAAGGTTATCAACAAGCTCAACGATTTGCTAATTCACCTACTGGTAAGGTTGCTAGAGCTGCTATTGATGCACGAAAAGAAGGTGGTCATGTGAAACGTGAGATTGCTAGAACTGTTAATTCAGCAATTCCATCTTCAGCAGGACGTGTTCAACAAGTAACGGATGATTATTATTATAATCAAGATTCACCAAAACCTGTTAATAGACCAACAGGAAATAGTCTTGAAGAACGTTCAAGACAGCAACGTGAACGAAGTGACGCTAGAATTAGACGTACTAAGCGTCCAAGTTAATGATTAAATATAGGTTCTTTTGAACCTATATTTTTTTAAAAATTTAGTTGCATAATTTTTGATATTGTGATATTATTAGATGAAAACATTTAAAAATGATAGAAAGGGGACACTCTGATGTTTCAAAATTTAATGGAAAAGGCATATCTTGAAGCTATGCCATTGTTTGCAACTGGTAAATCTGGTTGGTCATTAGATTCATTCTTCCAAAATGCAATTAAAGCTGTTCAAAAGTATGGTGGTTATGTTCTTATACTTGTGGGAGCAGCAGCATTAATTTGGTCTATTGTGCAAGCTTTCCGTAAATATATCTTCCAATCTCAAGAAGTTCGTGTTGGACCAGTAGTCTTGATTGCTGGTGCGGTGTTCGGAGCAGCCTTTATGTTTGGTGGATGGACTCTTGCAAATAGTATTGGTCAAGGATTGAGTGATACAGCTAATGAATTTGGTGGTCAAGGTGTTGGATTGCTTGTTGAGCAATTTAGCCATCTATTTTAATAATTTTAAAACAATTGGCATTTAGCTGATTGTTTTTTTTTCTAAATTTTGTTATAATTGATGTATTACAAAAGTGAAAGTGAGTTTTATAATGGGTTTATTTTCAAAATTGAATATTTTTAATAGACACATGAGAATTGAACGATTTATGTTTAGTTTTTTTCTAGTGGCTTTACCATTAACAATCATGACGTTTGTTTCTGTATATAATAAATTTGGATTGGATAGTCAAAAATTATCTGAAAATGCTGTTTATACTAAAACATCAACTTTATCACGTACAGGTCAATCTGGGACTGTAGAGGGTGTGTTTGTTAATAAAGATAAAACAAGAGGTATGGTTTTAATCAAGATGAATGATGCGTCTAAAATATCTAGTACGGCTAGTGATTATAAAGTTTTTACAACAGCTGTGAATGCTAAGAAAAAACAAGAACGTATCAAATCGACTCCTACTGGTTCTATATATGTTTTTGGGTCATCTGGATATATTGGTTTGTATTTCATTAATAATGCAGGTTTTGATTCTCAAATTTTTAAATCTACTATTAGATTAGAGAAAGAGTTGGTTTCTGTTGATAATTCTAAAATTGCTAAAGAGGTTGAAGGTACGTCTTATGCAGAGCATGACCAAATGGATGTTTATTTCAATTTAGGAGCAACACAAGCGGTTAATCTGAATGCTTTGGATAAAGAAGATTTTTCAGTTCAAGATTTATATATTGAAGCTGTGGGTGCTAAATCTGATGCTGAGCAAAGAAAAGTTCTTGTGGATGATTTAACGAAGATGTCTAAGTTGAAGTTACAGATTGACGAAATGCAAAGTCGTTTGAAAACCATTTCTATTGATGGTGTTGGTTTGGTTGTTCCTGATTTACCTAAAGAAATTAAATCTGATTCATATGGTGGTTCAGGTGATGATATTATGATGACAACTGATTTTGTTTATAAAGGTGGATTAAACTTTAATTGGCACAATATTAAACCTGAAGATGGATATTTTAAGAGTATTAATAATAAATCCATAAATCCAGATAATTTGAGTTTAGCGAGATGGTTAGTTAAGTTGAAAAATGATTTAGCAACATCTACAGATAAGAGAAGTTATGAAGTGGATTGGGTTATGAGTGATGGTTCGTCATTAAATAAATTTGTTAATGATTTAGGATTGGATAATTCTGCTGTTAATGATATGAATAAACAAGTTCAAAATTATGTAGCTTTAGTTTCAGAATATATGGGCTTAAAATATCAATATCAAACGAAAGACTTGCGAAATCTTTTGGCTTTAGATATTAATTTGGAATCAGCAACGTCTAATGTCGATTCTATTTCAGATGAGCATTTCTTTACGTATTAAAAAGGTCATTTGACCTTTTTATTTTGCTTATTTGCGCTTTTTTGTAATTTATGTTATTATAGAATAACAAATAATGTTAGTTTAGAAAGGATTTAATATGAGTGATGATTTAATGACTGATAAAAGTGGTCAATCAGCATCTGAAAATCAGGATGTGAAAACTGATAATGAATCTGTTTCTGAGAATAATAATAATTCTCATGATATTCAAGATGTTAGCGAAGAATTTGGTGATAAAGATTCTGTTGGTGAAACTGGAAGTGTTTCTGGACAGAATTCAAGTCAGTCAAATGATGAATCTGAATCGGATACTGATTCTGATGAATTTGGTGATATTGGGTCTGATATTGATACTGAAAGTGAATCTAAAACCTTTTTAGAAAAAACTTCGAGTGCTGTTAAAAATTTGGTATTTGGTAATTCATTGGCAAAAGGTGGTAAATCTGTTATCGATTTTGGGATGAATAAGATGATGGGCATGGGTATGTCTAAGACTGTTGCTGGAGTAACTTTGGTGAGTGCTTCTGTTTTAACTTTAGCTGCTATTGGAGTTTCTAGTTTTGCAATAGCTAGTTTTAATAATATAGGGTTAGATGAACGAATAGTACAAACTTCTGATTGTAAAGATGAGAAATCTAAATATAATAGTGCTAAAGATAAGGACGAAGCTGATGCTGCTGGTTTTAGTAGTGAACAACAAAAAGAAAACGTTAAGAAGATTTATTCTGTTTTAAAAACAGCTGGTCTTAGTGATATTGAGATATCTGGTGCTGTTGCTAACATGCAACAGGAGTCTAGTCTTAATCCTAAAACAATAGAAGCGATGCCTAATGCTACTCAATCAGATTATGATAAAGCTAATAAAAATGGTTCAACCGTTGAAAATTTATTTGGTAGCTGGGGTTCTTTTGTTAGTCTTTACGGTGGTGGTTTAGATGAATCAGGTTATTTAGTTGATGGCAAGCACTATATGGGTGTTGGTTTGATTCAATGGACAGGTGGAAGTAATAAATCCCTTTGGGAATGGTCTAATAAGAATAATTATGATATGTGGTCTTTGGATACACAGTTAATTGCATTGTTAACTCCAGAGACTGGACCTTATGCTGATAGACTTAAAGTCTTTAAAGATAAAGATAATTCAAGTCCGTCAAAAGCTGCTGTAAACTTTTTAAATTATGTTGAATATGCGTCTGGAAGTTTTAGTCCAAATGATGGTACTCATGCTAAAGCTGAAAACCGTGTTCAATATGCAAAATCATGGTATGTTCAGATTAAAGATATGAAGCATGATAACAGTTATGCGAATTCTATTTTGAATAAAGTTAAAGAGTTTTTGAATTTGTCATCTAAATCTAAAACATCTAAAGCTAAAGAAGAATATGATAAATGTGGTAATAAAAAATCAAAATCATCAAAAGGTGGTTCAGGATGGCAAGCTAGAGGTGGTGTTTATAGTGGTAATAATGGTGTTTTCCAGGCTTGGAAACATGATAATTTACCTGATGAGTTGAAACCTTATGCTTTGGACCCAACTAGTTTGGGTATGAAATATGGTGAGTCAACTGGTTGGCATATTGGTGCTGGAAATTATATTCAAGCAGGTATTACTGACCAGTGTACTACATTATCATCAGCTTTAATTGGTTTGTTGTGGGAGAAAAATGGTTCTACAATTGGTATGGGTGCTGGTTTATCTGGAAATGGTGATGAATTAGTTGGTCAAATGTGTTCTACATTAGGTGTGGAATCTCGTACAGAACCAATTTCTGGTGATTTGGTTTCAACAGGTACTTATAATCATACTCAGGTTGTGAGTCATGTGTTTGAGAATGGTGATATTTTAGTTTTAGAACAAAATATTCGTGGTTATTCTGGAGAGAATAATGGTGAATCTTATTCATGGTCATATCAATATGTACCAAAAGCTAAATATGAACAAGATAAATATAGATTCTCATCTCCTGAAGCAAAAGGATATAAAATTAATTCGAAGGCGAAATCATTAGGTTAAAAGCGAGATTTCTCGCTTTTTGCTTATTTTTTCTTGAAATGTATTACAAAATGTGATACAATTATAAAAGATAAATAATAAGAATGGAGTTTAATTATGGGTAAAAATCCAAGACTTCGTAAACATGAGTTTAATGTTGATATGAAAATGGTTAACAAAATAACTTGTAGTGTTGCGGCAGTATCTGTTTTATCATTGATTGGGTTTGGATATTTTTCATCTCAATCATATAGTAATAAAAGTTCTGAATTTGATACAGAAATAGCTAGTTTAAATGGTCGATTAAATGATTTACAAAATGCTAATAGCGGTACGACTGTAAAAGAAATTCAACAAAATTTAAATTCTGCTACAAATTTAGGAAATAAGGTTACTGAATTACAAAATACATGGAACAAAGCTTTGACCACAGAAGATACTAAAGCTTTTGAAGAATCTGGACGTCAATCGGTTGACAAACTTAATGCCACTCGTATTTCAAATTTAAAATTATTGTTTGTTGAAGGTGATACAAGAGGTTCAACGAATTGGTATCCTAAGATTGATGGTACTAAATCTTCTAAATCAACGTGGAAGTTTATTACGACGACATCATTTTCTAGTGTTAAACAAAATGTAATGTGGCAATGTGTTGGTGAAAATGGTGAGTTATATGCTTATACCACAGCTGTTTATAATGCTGATAAAGATTTGTTTGAAGATGTTTCTGTTAATATAACGTCTTTTGGGTTGCAAGCTCAAGGTGCTTAGAAAGGATTTTTTGTAATGAATGATAAATTAAAACGAGTTTTGCCAAGTGGAATAGCATTTGTCGTTATAATGTTGTCTATTTTAATAACATCTAGTATTCAACTTTATCAATCAAATCATTTGTCAGAACAACAAAATCAGATTGTTGATTTAAAAAATAGGATTGATAAATTATCTGTTGAAAATAATACGGTTGTTTCTAAGGTTAAATCACAAGCAACTGGTGTTGATGCTGAACGAGTAAAAAAAGATGATGAAGTTGTTAAAAATTTAATGAAAAAAGTATTTACATGGAAAACTTATAAGGAATATACAGATATTCGTAATGATTTGAAGAAATCTTATAATTTATCTGAGGATTCTGAATTCATGAAGACATTTATGCCAAATGTTGAGAATGAAGTGATTGATGGAGAGAATTATAATCAAATTGATGTTAATGGTTATAATATTACTTTCAATGATGTTAAATCATATGTTGTTTCGATTGATGAATCATCAAGGGTTTATGAGTATTTTGCAATTGTTGATGTAACAAGTAAAAGTAACAATGATGGTTCAGCTGATTATAACTTGGCTTTGAGTTATAAGATGACAGATTCTCAGCAAATTATGAATTTAATTGGGTATACATTAAAATAATAATTTTAAAATAAGAGGTTTATAAAATATGTTAAAAAAACTTAAATTTTTGAAAAAGGATGATGTTTCACGTGAAACATCAAAACGTAATGTTATTAAATATGGATATAAAGATTGGTTCTTAAGTAGATTTAAAGAAGCAATAGCAATGTTGGTTGTTGCATTTTTATGGATGTTACGTTTAACATTTATACCAAGTGTTTTATTTGTTGGAGCAACATGGTTTTCAACAAGAATTGTACCATCGTTGGCAGTTCAAGTATTTTCTATCACTCCGTTAAAAACTGATAGTTCTTTAATGGACCAATTTGCATTTTTCTATTTACCAATGATTTCATTTGTATTCATTTTTGGAATTGTAATTGTGACGATTGTATGTTATACTGAATATGTATTTTGGAAGAAAACAAGACAATGGTTGAAATATTGGTTTAAGAAGACTAATGTCAAGATTCCTTTTAAAAAGTTAGAAAATAATGAGGTGTAATTTAATGAAGTTAGTTGGTTTTATTGGTAATGATATTAATGCTAGTCAATTTGAGGCATTAGGAGCTTCAGTTGAAAAATATGAATCTGTATCTGGTAATTTGATTTTTAAACCATATAATGCTTATATCCAGTTTGATTCTTATGATGAAAATAGATATAGACCTTATTTACAGTTAGATGCTGAAATTTGTGGTGGTAATGGTTTTAGAATTGATGACATTGATGGTTTTGTTTATAGAGAAGATGATAAATTAAATCGTTCAGTAAGATACGATTTTACGGATGAAGAATTAGCAATTTTGGTTGAAAAAGGTCTGTATCAAGTTGATTTTCAAGTTCCTGAATTATTTACCGAGACAGATTTTGAAATTCCAATTACTATGGATTTAGTTGTTGTTAAAACCGCTGAACATAGAATTGTATATGCTGATTATGATATGGTATCTGATTTTACAACAAATTCTGAAATCTCAGAATATAATTTAGTTCAATACTTTGCTGACCAACAAGTTGATTTAGATGTAATGAAATCTAAAGAAGATGAAGTTGAAGCTCAAAATGGTTTTGGATATAATTTTGATGATTTTGGACGTCGATTTAATGATGAGTCATTTGAAGAATCTACTGATGTTGAAAATGAAGTATCTGAAACGGTTGATTCTGATGATAAGGATGTAGATGTTGAAACAAAATCTGAAGACTTAAAACCTGAAGTTTATGAACATGAGGTTGATAAATTACCTAAATTGAATATTGATTCTATTTTAGAAAATCATAATTCTGTTTTAAGTGTTGACGATGAACAATCTGATGCGGATGAGTTTAAGAAAGTTCCATCTGAACCAGAAATTACAAATAGTGAGATTAGAACTGTTATTAATGCTGTTGATGAATTTGATTCAGCTAAAGCTAATAATCAAACTATGATGGATGGTTCAGAAGAACATACATCTGAAGATGAACATGATATGGGTTATTAAAAAGAGTCATTTGACTCTTTTTATTTTTGTTGTAAATGTAGTTCATATTTGGTACAATATATGATATATTATAGTTAGAGGTTAATTAGTATGGGGTTAAAACAATCAATAGTTGTTAAAAATCAATTTACTGTAAAAACTGGTGATAGTAGTGGTCGTAGAGGTACTACTCCAGGACGATATGTGACACGATATATGGCGAGAAAAGGTGCGACAGAACCTATTGCTCCAATACGTCAAAGTAGAACTGATGATTTTATTCAAAAATATATGGCTCGTGAGTCTGCTACTGAAGCGTTACGAAATCCTATTGAAGTTCAACGAAAGGCTGAAGAAGTTGTTAAATTTGGTGGGGTTGCGTTTGGTTATGGACAAGTTGCTTTATCAGATGAAGAACTTATTGATGCGAGTAATGATATTCAAAGATGTTTTGACGAAGGTAAAACTATTTTGAAAACAGTTATATCTTTTGATGAGGATTATTTACGAGAAAATGATATTATTGATTCTAATTTTGTGTTTCAAAAAGCTGGTGATTATAGAGGTCATATTGACCAATTGAAATTAAGACGAGCTATTATGTCAGGACTAGAGCGTATGGGTCGCTCTTATGATGATTTACAATACATAGGTGTAATTCAGGTTGATACTGGACATGTGCATTGTCATTTGGCTATGGTTGATAAGGGTGTTGGAAAACTTGTTGATAATGGTGAACAAAAAGGTAAAATAACACAGCGTGCTATGAATCAGTTTAGACGTGGTGTTGATTTAGAATTAGATAATCAAAAATCGATACAATATATGGCTAGTCATTTTCAAGCTGAAAAACGTAATGTCAAATCATTTGTTAAAAAGATGTCTTATATTGCTATTGATGAACATGGTTTGGGTCAATTAATGCTTGCTGCATTACCTGATAATTCTAATTTGTGGAGAGCTGATTCTAATGATAAACGAATGATTAAAGCTAATAGATTAGCTAGAGAATTTGTTAGAAATATATTTAATAAAGATGAATCTGGTTATAGGGAAGCTCAGGCTGGAGTTTTGTCTTATGTAAATAAAAGAGCTGAACGTGAAGATTTGTCTGATAAAGAACAACAATATTTAATTGGTCGAGGTTATAAACAAATTGAAGATAAAGCTATTAATTCTGTATATGAAACATTAAGACAGTATAGAGATAATGATTTTAAAGTTCATACAAGAATGTTAGATATTGCTGTTTCTGATTTAGACCAATTAGCTAGTCAACGAGATGACCCTTTGGCTCAGTTTGGTTATCGTTTGAGGTCTTATTCTAGTAGACGTAAACATCACATGGAAGAAAAACATAAGTATAAGAAGTTAGTTTTAGAGTTGGAAAGTAAACCTGATAGAAATGAAATTGCGGATGCGTTCTTAGAATTTTATAGACATGAAATGTTATATAATGCTCAATTACAAGCTAAATATCAGACATTTTTATCTTTTTTACCAAAACGTAATGAATTTGAACAAGATGTGCGAGATTTAATTGATTATGAAAAACGTATGATTGATTTGGAACGAATGATAAATGATAAATCAATGCGTCGAATGAAACCTGAAAATGCTGAACGTTTTGGTTATTCTACATATGGTCAGCATGGTGGTAAATATGTAGCTTTGAAAAATACTAGTATTTTGGAAGCAAGATTAGATGTAATGAGGGATACTTTTAAACGTCACGAAAGTGATTTAAGTGATAAACTTTTTGATGCAGGTTTTAAATTGGTTAGAAATGTTGATAGATTTTCATTGGTTCCTGATTTGCCGTATAAATTTGATGATGTGAAAGCTTTGGATTTACATCATTTGGGTTATGATTTTTTGTATGATGCTGACGTGTCTGTTACTAATGTTGCTAAATTTGTATTGATGGCAAAAGAACGTTCAATGTTATATGATAAAGTTGAATATTATTTGAAAAATACTGAACAAGAAGATGTTTTATCTCAATTTGATGGTGAAGATATACGTTTAATGGTTGATTATGCTGATAAGTTGGCTTTGAATCCAGTTGTTAAGTCAGAAGTTGTTGAATCAGGGGAATTAGAGATTGCTCATGATACAATTAGTTTGGAACGGGATTTAGAATCTGAATTGTTGAATATCATTCATAATGTGATGAAAGAAGATGTTGATTTTGATAGTATTGATAGAGAGATTGTTTAGATTTTTATGATTTTAAAAATTATTAAAAAACTTTTTATAAATTCTTGACAAAATATATTTAATATGATATTCTTTTTGATGTAGATGGGGTTTGTGACATCTACCTCGTTGTCTGTACAACAATGAACAGTAACCAATCGCTGTAGAATTGGCTACCATTTAGTTTGGTCGCTAAATGGAATGTTATGCAAGCTGACTATTATGACCAAATGATAGGTTGATGCTTGAAATTATTATTTTTATTTATTGAAAGGGCGTAGTTGTATACGCATTTATGGTGACACAAAATGGTACAAATTAAGAAAGATGCATTCAAAGAAAATTCAAAAGGTGTAAACTTACTTGTTTTTGATTATGGTAATAAGACTAGCAAGGGTATGCACGGTTTAGATGTTCAAATCGATAGCCGTCAACCAGGATTTAAAGATGGTAGTGTTTTGGCTCCATCTAAATCTGGAAGCTTGCGTCTTGTAGACCGTGAAAACTATGTTAATGGTCAAAGACGTTTTGAACACACATTGCTTTACACTGAAGGTCAATTGGAACAGTTTGCAAACGCTGCTGGAGACAAAAAAGCTACAATTACTTTAGAAAATGGTAACACTGTTGATGTTTATGGTATTAAAGCTGATTTGACTCAAACAAGCCGTAACTTTACTGGTAAAACTGGTGAAAAATATAAAGGTGCAGTTCTTGTTGTTGATACAAGCAAACCAATTGAACCATCTGATTTTAATGTAGGTCCTAAGATTTACGAAAATCAAATCAAACGTTCAGTTGCAATTCGTGAAATTACAAGTAAAGCCTTTGATGAACTTCAAGCAGCTAAACAAGCTCAACCTCAAGTTGAAGAAGGACAAGTTGATGCTAAAGAAGTTCAAATGGATGAACCAGAAATGTAATTTGTTAGATGCTCAGTATTGAGCATCTTTTTTTTTATCAAAATGTAATACACTTTGTGATACAAACTGTTGATGTTTTAATGAGAATGTGATATAATTTTAATTAATTGTTAGAAAGGTTTATGTGTATGCTTGATAAAGTCACGGTTTCAAAACGTAAAGAAAAAACCGTTGTAGCTCGTGTTGACGAGCAATTAAAAATTTATCTTGATGACTCTGCTAAAAAATTAGGTGTTTCATCTAGTGCGTATTTACTTCAGCTTATTGAAAATGATAGAAGTCCAAATGTGTTTACTATTACTTTAGATGATGATATGATGAATATTTTGGTGAAACACAATGAAATTTATGGTGATGATAATTTGGATGAAACGGTTATTAGATTGATAAGGAAGGGGTTGTTGAATGAAGATTAAAGATATAGAAGTTGATAAAGAATTATATCCTTATTTAGCTGAGTATGTTTCTGAGATAAAGCCGTTTACAGGTGCGTTGGTTGGTAAAGACGAAGCTATTAAATCGTTATATGCTACATATGAAGACCCAATTGTATCGAATGCTGTTCTTTTAGCTCCACCAGGTACAGGTAAGACAACACTTATGAAGGGTATGTCTTATCAAGATAAAAATCATGTTTATTTAGAAGCTGAATTGAGTGAATTAATTACTGGTTTACGTGATAATGCTGAAATGGGTTCTGTGGTTAAGAATTTATTTAATGAAATTGCTGAATTTGGTAAAGCTAATGATATTAAATTGGTTATTTTTGTTGATGAATTTCATCAATTGGTTGATTATTCTCCTGTTGTGGCTGAAGCATTTAAACCAGTTCTTGCTGAATCTGGTGTTAAGGGCTTACGTTTAATTGTTGCGACAACATATGAAGAATATAGACAAAAGATAAAACCAAATCAGGCATTGAGTGAACGTCTACAAAGAATTAGTTTACCTCAACCAAGGTATGATGATGTCATGCTTGCTTTGGAGAGTTTGGCGAAAGAACAAAAGTTTACTATAAGTAGAGAGATGAAGTTCTTGTTTGATAGAATTTATCATATTACTGAGGAATATATGCCTTCGGCTAATCAGCCTCGTAAATCAATTTTGACTTTATCTCGTATGATAGGTTTTCATAGAGCTCATCGTATGCCTATGAATATGGGTTTGTTGGCTTATGTATTGCGTTCTAGTCATAATATAGAAATTGATATGAGAGTTAACTTAGAAGAAATGGAATCCTATATGAAGTCTAAAGTATTAGACCAAGATAGAGCTATTGATTCATTTATGAGTTCGGTTGCAATGTCTATGTTAAAAATGAATGCTAGTGGTAAACCAAGAGGTTCATGGTTGCTTTTGGGTCCAACAGCGGTTGGTAAAACGGAATTTGTTAAAGCGGCATCTAAATATTTGTTTGCAGACCCGAATGCATTTATTCGTTTTGATATGACTGAATATGTTAATGATGATTCAATTGACCGTTTTAGAAAATTATTGACAGCTCGTATTTGGGAATATCCATTTTCAATTGTCCTTTTTGATGAAATTGAAAAAGCAAGTGGTTCTGTTGTTCGATTGTTAATGCAAGTATTGGATGATGGTCGATTAACAGATGAAAATGATAGAGTTGTTAACTTTTCAAATTGTTATATTTTTGGTACAAGTAATCTGGGTTCAGAAATTTTTGAACAAGTATCGCAATATGGTTCTGAATCAAGGTCTTATGAAACTAATGTACGTAAGTCAGTTATGCAAACATCAAATGGTGGTTTCCCACCAGAAGTTTTAAATAGATTTGGTGTTACAATTCCATTTAATACATTGTCTGAAAAAACTATGATTCGTTTAATGAATATGAAATATGAAGTTATTAAGAATAAGTTTTTTGAAAATTTGGGTATTAGATTGAATACTGATGCCGATGTTTTAAATCTTTATTTAGGAAAAGATGTTTTGGGTACTAGTACCGAGGATGGTGCTGGTCGTCAAGTTAATCGAGTTTTGGATACTTATATTGTTCAACCTGTTTCAACGTATATTTGTAAAAATCCTAGAGCTAGAAATTTACATTTAAAGATTGAAGGTAAACTGAGAACTGGTAATAAAGATACAGTTGATAGTACAGCTCATATTGTCATTGAAGAAGTTTAAATTTTTATTTAATTTTGTTTTAATATGACAATTATTGTTGAAAATGTTTAATAAATGTGATAAAATTATAATACTTAATGTGAAGAAAGGCGGATATGCCCGTGGGAATTTTTAATTTTGGAAAAAAAGCTAAAAATGTTGATGGTGATTCATCATCTGTTGTTAAGAAGGGTAAAGCTCCTAAAAAGAATAAACATCAGAAAAAAGCACCGTTATCTTATACGGCTTTAGAACCTTTTGTTGATAGTTTGTATGGTGAGAATGGTTTTACTTATTCTTATGAAGGTGAACAATTAGGTGTTGTTCTTGTTTTACCGTTTTCTGAAATTGGTGGATTGACAACTTCTAAGGAAGATAAACGTAATCAAAGTAAAGGTGTCTTCGTAACGTCTATTAATAAAGGTGATTTTGAAGTTTATTATGATGAAAAATTGGATGAAGAAGAAGAACTTGTAATTTTAGCTAATACTGAATCGGTTGATACTTTATCTGATTTTTCAATTGTAAAAGATGCTGAGTTTAGATGGTCTTATTTTACACGAGATGGTGAAGTGATTGAGACTGATTATGTATCAACAATGTCAGAGCTCATGGAAAATCGTTTAGATTTAGAAAATTATTTTGAATCTGTATTTGATGAAGATGATGAGGAAGATGATATCAAATCTGAACCAACTGAAGATTTGTCGGAATTAAATGCTTTGTCAGGTTTAGGTGAATCAGATGTTCAAGATGATAATAATTCTGATGAAAATGTTGTTGAAGTAAGTAAACCTGTTGATGAACCAGTATTTGCACCATTATCTAATGAAAATGTAGAATCTGTTAATTCTGAACAAATGGATGTTTCTCAAGATAATGATTTTGAGGAACCTGAATTTGGAACTAATTCTAATGATGGTGATTATTCTGATTCTGATAATATTGATTATGGTTATTCTTATGATGATAATGTTGACTATGATGATGGTTATGATGATGAATTGATGATTGATGATGAAACTGTTGATGATAATAAAGTTAATGAAATTGTAAAACAAGTATTGTTTGAAAATGATTTAGATTTGGAATTACCTGTCGATAGATTCCGTGATATTTATTTATCAAGTTCTGATAATTTGTTAATTCCTTATTATACTGAAGATGGTTCTTGGTTGACACAAGAAGCTAATCGTTTAATTCATGAAGCTAATGACGATATTAGACGTAAAGTTTTATCAGATGGTGATATTGCTCATGTTACATATGTTCAATTGTTAAATGATTTAGCAATTAAAACATCATCATTGTTTGATTTAAATGGTGATAACGAATACGTTAAACTTATTTCTAGTGCTAACGATATTCGTTCTGATGAAAAAGGTTTAACTTTAGAAGAAATTGAAACGTATATTGCTAAACGTAATGAAGAATATGATGAACGTCGTGAAGCTAAAGGTAATGAAGCAAAAGTTAATGCGATGAATACTTATGATAATCAACATCGTGATAAACATGACCGTCAAATGGCTGAATATAGACGATTAGAACTTCAAGAAGTTGATAGACGTCATAATGAGCGTATTGTTGAAATTAAAAATCAACGTCGTGATTCTGCCCAAGGTTATTTTGAAACTGGTGTTGCTAAAGTATTGTCTACTCTTGGTGAGCATTATGTTAATATTCGTAAAGAACAAGCTGATTATGCAAATGCATGGGGTGATAAATTATTACAATTCTTAGATGATAATAGAGCTAATGATATTGCTCGTGTTGAAGTAATGCAACGTCAATTGAAAGATAATGAACAGATTGAAAAGATTAAGACTGAATCTGCTGCTGAAATTAAAAACTTGAAAGAGAAATTTGATTCAGAAATTGATTTGATGCGTGTATCAAGAGAAAATGAAATTCAAATTGCTAATAGAAGTATTGAATTGCTTACAACTGAAAAAGAAAATCTTGAAAAACGTTTAGATTCATTATCTGACCGCACATCAAATGATTATCATGATTTGTTAACTAAATATCAAAATGTTACTCAGGATTTGGCTGAAGCTCAGACTAAAGCTTCAATGTTTGATATTCAAAAATCTCAGTTGGAACAGCGTGACCGTGAAATTGAGAATTGGAAATCTCAAGTTGATATTGTTGCAAAAGCAAATGACCGTAATAAGGTTGCATTCTTCTGTGTATCAGTAGTAGCTGTTGTTGCAGCATTACTTGTAGGTATGATTGCAGGGGCTCAATTGTTCTAGACAATCTTTAAACTATTAAAGTGTAATAGATTGTCTATTACACTTTTCTTATTGTTATAAAATTTTGGTGTATAGCGCGCCATGTTTAACAGAAGTGATTTTATCACAGCTAAATAAGAAAAGGAGCTAGATATGGCAAATAAAACTTTTAGTCCATTTTCTAAAAAGAAATCAGATGATGTTTACAGTAATGTTAAAAACCGTAACGTCTATGATGAACAAGATTTAGAGCGTGGACAATTGGGTAAGAAAGTTAGTGCTAATCTTCGGATTTGGGGTGCAATTATTGCCTGTATATTTATATTCTTCATAGTTTGGTTTTTAGTTAATGGTGGAATATGGTTGGGGAATAATGCTTTAGCTGGAATTAAAATGAAACATGGAGATTTAAGTTTCTGGGGAACATGGTTCCAATATGGATGGATTAAATTTGGTATTTCATTGTTCATGACATTGATTCTAGGTGTTCCGATTAGTGCTAAACTTTGGCGAAACTATGCTGTGCAGAATGTGTTTAATGACCATACAGATATTAATCAGTATGCAAATGACCAACACGTTGCACTACCAATGGAAACGATGACGAAATTTGATTGGTTCCCAGATGTTGGAGCACATGCTAGTCCACAAGTTTCATCAATGATTAGTCACGTTGCTTTGTCTAACAAAGGTATTAACAAGGTTGAAGCTGCTCAATTTTATTCGAGTAAAGATGAAAAAGCGAGTGGTGGACAGGTTTTAGCAGGTGAACATAAAGTTGATGATAATGGTGATATCATCTTTGAGAAAATGCCATTTTTTGATGCTGAGTTTGCTGATGCCTTGTTTGAAGCTAGTGGTATTAGTAATAAGTTGAAGAAGTATAAGAAATATTATGATGCTACTAAGATTAAATATATGCCAGATTCACCAAGAGATGCTGTGGGTGGTGGTAAGTATAAGACCGTGGCTGAATATATTAATGCGGACTGGGAACTACCGTATTATGAGCCACAAAGACCTGCGGGAGCGTATATTGTAGATACTGCGCCTGTAAACACGATGGGTGCGACTTGTTGAATATTGAAAAGATATTCTATATTTTGAAATATAAACTTTAATTTCGATAATTGGAATGATGAAGTAACGCTCTGAAACAATTACACTAATCTCCGACATGCTTTAATTGGAAACGATTTTGGTGTGGAGCTCGGTAAAGTCGTCCTGTTGGTGGGGCGGGTGTCTATAAATCATATATGGTGAGAATGTCTAATGGTAGTTAGACTGACGAACTTGCGAATGTACGGTTTTATATTTGTAGATAACTAATTCCATTGTTTGGTTGTCTATATTATACGAAGTTATGATAATCATGATTGCGGGTATAATTGTGGATATTAAATCAAAGTAAGCACCTAAGTATGAATATTTTTGATAGAAATTAAGGAACAAGGAAAGGTACAAGCCGTTAAGGTTTCAATCGAAGAACAATAAGTTGATTAACTTGTGCTGAAAAGTAGTGGTCGAAGCGTTGATACTTTCTGTAATGGAAAGAGGAGTAATGGTCACAAGTCAATAATAATTTATTGATGGAACGCCGTGTGCGATGAAAGTCGCATGCACGGTGTGGGATGGGGGAAAAAATGGAGATGACATCAAAGTTTTACCTATCATCTTTGTTAGCTATGACTCGTGCAGGTAAGGGTCAGGGGGTAATTGAACCCACGATTGATAGTTTTAATTTTATATGTAATAAATGCTTAGTATAAAATTTGTCGTCTATAATGAAATCACAAAGTAAATTATAGATAATTAGTGGTGAATGAAGCAAGAAAATCGTTTGCAACGATAACTTGAACCGAAGGCTATATTGTAAAAGATTAGTCAGGGGCAACGCATAGATAGTGAACCTTATCTTGAAATAGATAAGAATATAATCTGTCCAAGAGTCACTGCCACCGTGTGATACTTGTTAATGGCAAGTGGTGAAAACGTATGCTGAACTAAGTTGTAATGACTTAGAAATAGAGATAAAAAACTCTATGATAACAAAATTGATGTGGACTCGTGAGAAGTATAACAATAATATGGTTATTAATGACCCTAAAGGTGAACTTCTCGTTAAATTCTATGTTCGTGCTACTGTTAGAGGGTTCCAAGTGGTACAGTTTAATTTGATTAACCCTCTCAACACGGATATTTATAATCCGTTAATGTTAGCGGCAGAAGCTGCTAGACAAGGTAACACGACTGATGCAGCGATGTTTATTAGTAATATTGCTGATGTATTCTTCCCTGTGGATGGGGCAGATGACCCACTCTGGCCTACAGCCGCAGGGAATGCGTTTAAGCGTACAGCATTTGAAATGATTGACAATCTTCTTGAAGAAGAAAAAGAAATGCGTCAAATGGCTGTTATTAACGGTACTGACCCGAAAGTCTTGGCAAGTAATTTGGACCAACTTTGGGGTAAATGTACTCTATATAATGCGTACCAGTTCTTTACTAATACGACGTCTAAAAAATTGAAAAACCCAATAGGTATTATTGGTGCTCAAATGAAAGCTGATATGGAAAAACCTGAAGCTTTACGTGAACGTAGTAATGAAGAATGGGAAGCTAAACTTGAGTTGGCACAAAAACAAGCTGAAGCTTGGGATGGAGCTGATGAAGCTGATATTATGACATTGTATTCAAATGCGACTGCGAAGTTGCCACGAAATTCAATGCGTACAATGGTTAGTAATGCCGATAGTTCGTTAAGAGCTATGGGGGGCGCTGAAAAGATGATTTCAAGTGTTTATGGTATTGCAATTACTGCTATGAACTTCTTTACAGACCCTACAATATCAACGTTAACATCAGGAACACCTAGTCAGACTATTGACTTGGCTGGGTTATCATTCCCAAGACGTTTGGGTGTTCGTTTTGACCCTGATTATGTTACTAAAAAACATTTGGTTGGGGCAAGTGCTAAATTTAGAGCGTTTACAGATAAGACATTTACTAAACAATTAGATGAAGATTTTGACCACGATGATACTGTTTCACGTATTGGTTGGGCGAAATATTATCCTAAAGGTATATTCAAAGATAATAAAGGTTATATACGTTTGGAACTATATGACCGTCAATCACAAATGTTGATTGATACATTTTACTTTGAATTTGTAAAAACTTATCAGTTAGATGTTACTGGACGTAAATACTTAGAAGACCCAATTTTAGGTGACCGTATTGTAAAAGATGGTATCCTATATGAATTGGAACCAACTAAGAGAAAAGACAAAAAGACTGGGGAAGTTGTAACGGTTTATCTGAAAAAACCAAGAATGATGTCTCGTAAAGAGATTAGACACAATGGTGGTTCAGATTGGCAACTTTATGATGCGAAAACACCAGTCATTATTAATACAGCAGTTAACTATGCTGAGAAACAAAAAGCTGTGTTCTTAGTAACACCTCCGCATCTAATGGGTTATGCTAAATTGATTTTGATTCTCATTAAACAGTTAGCTGACTTAAACTTAGGTCAATCTTATTTGACCAAATCAAACCAAGCTCCCCTTTATAAAACAAGGTATATGTTGGATGAGCTTGGAAATTTACAATCGGAAGGGCACGGAATTCAAGGTCTACAAACGTACTTGTCAATTGGTTTGTCAGCAGGGCAACAATTTACATTGATACTTCAGACCCTCCAACAACTTCGAGATGTGTATGGCGTGAAGTTTCTACGAAAACGAGTCGCTGCGTATCTGTAATGGGTGCGTACCTTTACATCAGTTAAATACTAGGACTGACTTTAAGAGCCTAACTGCCACAACGTAGTTGGAAACGACAAGCGTGATGGAGCGAAAGCAGAAAAAAGTGTTGGGATGCTCATATGTTGAAATAAAAATTTGATAATTATACTATCAATACTAAGTGAGTTTATAAGAGTCAATTTAGTTACGAATGCTCGTAATATTAATTTATCGAGTAACGTTCATAGACTAGGGGATGGCGTCCCCGTTAGCTACCAAAGTTTATGTGGTGAGCGAAAAATAGATGGCTCGATGGCTTAAATTAAGCACAGGGTTGACATATAGTCAATACACGACCTGTAATGGGTGTGCCGAAAGGAGCAGTGGTTGCGACACTGTGAAAATTAATGTTCATTGACAATTTAATATCATCAAAAAAAGCTTGATTTTTTGATATTATTCATTAATTATGTTATAATATAGTTATTGATATATTTTAATTTTGAGGTATAATTAATGAATGAATGTCATAAAGAAATTTCTAAAACAGTTCATGATTTTGATTTGAATGAGCCTATATATACTATAAAAGAAATTAGTGATATTACAGGTTTTTCAAGACAATCATTTGAAAGATGGCATAGTTCTGGAGTTTTTTTATCTAATATATATGTTTATAATAATAGAAATTATAGATACTATAATGATGAGCAACTGAAATGGTTTTATGATTCTGATTTATATTTGAATTCTAACATGGTTAAAAATAAAGATATAATTGGAAAAAGATTTGGTAAATTGGTTGTTTTAAATTATTCTGAATCAGCAAAATCTAAAGGTTATTATGGTAGCTATAATTGTATTTGTGATTGTGGTGAAATGATTGTTTTACCTAGAGTTGAATTATTAAAAGGTAAAATGAAATCATGTGGATGTAGATATATTGATATCAGTGGTGAAACATTTGGTAAGTGGTCTGTTTTGGAATTATCTGATGTTAAAAAAACCAAGAACGGAAATAGTGTTTATTATTATAAATGTGAATGCGAATGTGGTGAGGTGAGAGATGTCACAAGACGTTCGTTGATATCAGGTCGTTCATATTCTTGTGGTTGTTTTAAAAATGAAAGTTCTATGTCAAAATCTGAATTTCAAGTTATGAATTATTTAGAGAAAAATGGTTTTTGTAAATCAAAATTATCAGATAAATATTATTGTATGTATAAATCATTTAATGATTTAAAAGGTGTTAATGGTGGTCGATTATCTTATGATTTTTATGTTAATCATTCAGGTGTTGAATACTTAATTGAATGTCAAGGTGGTCAACATTATAGACCTATTGATTTATGGGGTGGAGAAAAAGCTTTTAATTTGCAGATAGAACATGATAAATTGAAATCAAAATATGCTGATGATAATGGTTATAAATTATTAATTGTTGGTGAATTTTTGATTAATTATGATGATATTAAAAAGTTTTTAGATGAATACTTAGTGTAGACTCAGTAGATAAGATAGTACAAGGGAACGCTTCAAATATAGTAAAAGTATTATATGGATTCAATGCGAAATATAATATATGCTGTCCATAGTGAAATCGTCAAGTAGACTATGGATTATGAGTGGAAAATTAAGCGAGAAAACGGTTTGCAACCGCAACTCGAACCGAAGGCTAGAAATAAAGAGCTAGTCAGGGGCAACGCATAGATAGTGAACCTTATCTTGAAATAGATAAGAATATAATCTGTCCAAGAGTTTCCACTATCGGACGATACTTGTTAATAACAAGTGATAAAAAAGTATGCTGGACTACATTGTAATGATGTAGAAACTAAGGTAAAAAACTTAGTGATAACAATTCGATTTTTGAAGTCAACAGACGACGATATGCTTAAGACCCTTGAAACTATGTCAGGTGTTACTCATAAAGTTAGAGCTGATAGTAAAACAGTTACATCAGACATGAGTAACATCACAGAATTAAATCGTAATGAAGGTAAGATGTCTTACAACATTGCGACCAAAGAAGAACCTGTTATATCATTTAATGATATGGCGTTCATTCCTGACCGTAATTCTATGGTCTTTAGAGCTGGTGATTCGCCAATTTGGAATCGTCAAGAAATGGTTTTACCGATGTCATGGCGATTGTTCAGTAACACAATTGTGAATCCAGGTCATAATTATTCATTACAAACAATACCTACTTTATCAACAGCAATGGATTTTGATGCTCGTAAGAATCAGCCTGACTTCAACCATTGGTTCAATAAACGTTTGTCACAAATGACATTTGTTGATGAAGCGGTTGAGAAATATAAATCATTACATGGTTATTCTGACCGTGATATTGAGTTGTTAGACCCTGATATTTATGCTGATGATATCATGCGTATTGTTAATAGTTTGATGAATCCAGAATTGATGGATGATGATGATGAATATGATTATGAGGATAGTGGTGAACCAATGATTGACTCATTCTCACAAGGTATGGAATTATTGGAACAAGCTGAAGATAATGATGAAGTTATTAAAGCGAAAACTGAAGCTGAATCACAACAAGCTTATTATGAAGAAAAGGTTTATGGTCGTGGAAAAGTTTCACGTTCAGCATTTGTAACGGTTAGTGGACAAGTTCGTCATGAATTTGATGAATTCTTTAAACGTATTTTCCGTGATGATTGGCAAAAATTTGCTGATGATACTGACAATTTCAAAATTGTTGGTGGTCGAGATGCGGGTTTTGCTGCACACGGTGACTTGTTAAGTGCTGATGGAACTAAGACTTACTTTAAGTTTAACAAATCTCAAGCTCGTTTAGATAGTGATGATTATGAAATGTTAAGTAAGCAATCAATTGAAGCTGATGCTAATGTTTATGCTGATAGTCAAGATGATATTAAAGATATGTATGATAAAACAATTAATTTTGTTGTTACTGATGATTTCTATCGTTATCTAGTATCATTATCAGCTAATGAATTTAGTAAATTAGCAGGGGGATTAATTAATGATGCTCTTTATAACGAAGTTGTAAATGGAGCTGATTATAGATAATAAAGAAGAAGGTTCATAACCTTCTTTTTTATTAAAAATAATCTAAATATATTCTTGACATATTATTTTAATTATGATATAGTTAGCTGAAAACTAAAAGGATGACAAAAATCACTGGCGAGTGGTAAGGTGTTAGTCGTAGCACGTTGCATCAATAAATAATACCTTTCTATTTTTAGGTGTTTTTTGTCCTGACTTTTTGTTGGGACTATTTTTTTATTTTTAGAAAGGACTTAATGGTTATGGATTCTCAAGGAACTCGCAATTTTTTTGCTGAATATGTTATTGCTCAAGCATTAGAAATTGCCAATGATAAAAAAGGACCGATTAAGTATTCAACAGGTCGTTTAATTAGAAATGATATTATGAGAACAATGGGTTCTTATAATTTTCAAATGAAAGATTTATTACCTGTAATTCAAGATAAATTGGCTGAAAGATTAGATGGGTTTACAATTACTAACTTATCAAATTTTTATAATGAACAAGTAAAAGTTTTTCAGAATTATATTGTTTCTAATATGTTGCCAATTCCTATTTATGATGGTAGGTTTGCCCGAAATGAAATTGTTAAATTAAATGCACCTCAACAATTATTTGTAAAAGTGGATGATGTTGATGATATTGCTAATGGAATGCCATCTAATTTACGTGATTCTCAAGTTATGCAACAAATGGATGTGTTTATTCCTAGAGAATATGGTGAACCACTAGAAGTTGGTAAATTAGCAACTTTATCAGATATATCTGGAATTAGTCAATTATCAAAATATATGAGTCAAGACGAATACAAATCTGTCAAAGATTGGGTTAATATGATTGGTGAAAATGATTCTAATCAATATATGACTCAAAATGCTGTTGATAGAGCGATTGCAATTTTGGAATATCTTAATGACCAAGGTACTTCATATGTTATTGAACGTGATTTGAATCCAGGTCAAATTAGAGCGAGATTAACAGGTACTAATTTACAAGTACGTCTAACAGATTCTAGGGAAAATGAACATTATGTTGGTCGTGTTACAGACCGTGGTGCTGCAATATATTATACAACTGATTATCAATCAGCTCCAAAGGGTCCTATGGACGAATACAAAGATATTACAAATACTGAAGCTATTCGTTTGTTAAGATATGTGCAAGGTTATGCTATTGCTGATTTCTCAAGTGAAGCTGGGGATAAAGCTTCAGTTGGTATTCCAAGACAATATACTGTAAGAGGTCGTAAACGAAATGCTGTTTATTATACTGATAAAGGTGAGTATTCAGCTGTTGTTAAAGACTATGAAAAAGATGGTGTTAATACAAATGGTGCAAAAGTATTCTTGCATATTTCAAAATCAGGTCATCATGCACAAAATAAATATTTTGCTGATGTAACTGATGCTCAGAGTTTTTTAAAAACATCTGTTGATAATGCAAGAGTTAATTATGCTAATCGTTTTGAATTAGAACGTTTAATTTCTGATTTTAAAGATAATATTAATAATCCAGATTTTGTACCTAATTTTTCAGCGGATGCTGATGTTGCTCAATTGCAAGAAAAATATTGGGGGTTTTTATCTGGAAACCAACCTTATTTGGTAAATCCATGGATTGATGAAGAACGTTATTTAGAAGAAAAAGCTGAATTAGAAGCTGCTGGTCTACCTGATTTGATGGCGGATGAATCATTTAAGTATGATGAAGAAGCTGATGTCGAAGCTATGGTTCGTGAGCATTTTGAAAATGTTTTAGACACTATGATTGGTCAATATGAACCTAAATTATTGCCATATTATACTGAAGATGGAATTTTAGATAATCGCTATCTGAGATTTGACCCTGTTAATGTTGGGAAATATATGACTAGTGAATATGGTCCAGTTCGTAATAACAGAGATATTATTCAAGCTTTGAGATTAGCTGATATTAATCCTGATGAATTGCAAGGTTCAGCGTTTTATAATAAAGTTATCAAAGATAACTTAATTAAATTTGATGAACATAATGCTCGTGATATGAGTACATTGGATTCACCATTTATGCGTGATACATATGTCACAATATATAATACGTTGAAACGTAATGGTGTTACACCATCTAGAATTTTAATTGATGATAATGGTGTTGTTCGTTATACTGGACAAGTAGCTCACTCAAAAACACTAACTAAAGGTGTGTCTAAACCAATTATGGGTGAAATTGGTCAGATTTTTGAGCCACAAGCTGATGGTTCTATTGTGACTAAATATGCTGGTGGTGATAATCATATTGTTGTTCCAGGATATGAAGCTACTATTGTTCCTCAAAAAGAAGGTGAAAATTTATCTTATATTGAGAGAACAAGACTTAAAGGTTATGCTGAGTTAATGAAAGAAGCAATTCAGTATCAAATTCGTACTGATTTGTTAGATGTTAATTATCAAGGTTTAACAGGTACTGAACCACAAGCTGGTGTTCCAACTGCGTTAAATGGTGTTTATCGTCGATTATATGATGAAAGACATGATTTGGATTATCATGAAAAAGAATTAGCTGTTGGTCTTGATGAAGATTTATTACAAAAACGTACTAAAACTGAATCTCAACGTGTTAAATATGCAAATAAATATGGTGAAGGTTCTACTATTAATGCTGATTTCCAAGCAAGACAAGGATTGGGTCAGGATATTAGAAATGATAACTTTACTAATGTGTACGAATTAACTGGTAATGAAAACCTTGGTGTTATGAAAACTGAATTGTCTGATGGTTATTATGACCCAATTGCAACTTCAGGTGGTACCAATCAGGGATTGACAAGATATCTTGTTGATAGTGCCAAAGTTGATTCTAAAACTGGTAGAATTGTTAAGGGTGAAGCTGGTGATAGAACATCTCTTATGAAACATGAATTTATGAAGAATCAAGAGTATAATCCGTTTGACCGTCAGCAAATGACTTTCTCAAACTTGATGACTGCTAGTGGAATTAATGTTGCTCGTGCTGCTCAAATTGATTTAAATGGATTTACGTTTGAAGATGGTGTCCCAATGTCTAAGGAATATGCTGAAAAACATGGTGTATATTCAACAGATGGACAAGTTCGTAAATTGTTAATTGGTGATAAAGTTTCTGATGGTAATGGTAATAAGGGTGTTACACCTATTATTATTGATAGAAACATGAGTGATGAAGAATTTAATCAATTGTCGCCATTAATGCGAAATGTTGTACAGACATTTAAAAATAATCCAGATTTAGACATTGTTATGGCTAAATATTCATCAGTATCTCGTTTCAATGGTGGTACAGCAAGGGATATGGTTGAAAGCAAAAATAAATCGGCATTTGTTGATTTACAAGGTAATGTTCATGAAGATTGTATTAGTGAGTTACCTATAATTGTTACTCATATGACAGTTGATGCTAAAACAAATATTTATGATAATGATGCTTTGGCTGAAGGTCGTGGACGTAAAGCAAATCCTCAGTTAGCTTGGGCGTTAAATGCAATGGAAGCTGATGGTATTATGGCTGAGTTTTATGGTAATAATAATAAAGCTGTTTATAATTATCGTGAGTATTTAATTACCGTTGGTCTTGATATGGATGAAATTGGTACATTGAGAGAAAGTTATGCTCCTCATGAAGGAGAGGTTCGTAATTTACTTAGAATTCCAGATTTGGTTTATAAAGAAAATGGAACTTTGAATACTGCTGAAATGAGAGCTGAATTTGGTAAAATGCTTGACCAACAAGGTGGTTTCTTGACTGTACCATTTGATATGACTTTTCCTAATGGAAAATTAATGCCTAAAACTGAAGATGGATTGACAATGGTTCCAATACTCAGTTCATATTTGCGTAGTGGTCAAGAGTTTGCTGATGGTACAACTTCAAATCATGATTATACTAATAATTATTTGAGTTTATATATGAAGTGTGTGCAATATTTAGAAGCTCAAGAAAAACTAGCTGACCCTAATTTAGATGCTAAGAAACGTTCAGTTTATGAAAGTAGAATTGAACAAATACCATCTAAAGCTCAAGATGATTATAATCGTGTTGCAAATGATGTTATTAAACGTCAATTCGAAGGAAAACATAATTATGTTCGTGATGGAATCATGGCTAATAAATTACCTCATTCAGCAACAGCTGTTTGGACAGCGAATCCTGAATTAGCACTTGATGAAATTGCAATATCACCAGCTATTGTTGAAAATCTTGGTGTTACAGATGGTAATTATATTGCTGTGTGGCGTGACCCTGTGTTGGCAGATGGTGGTGTTCGTGGTCTTAAGGTTGTTATTAAAGAAGATTTGGTTGGATGTGCTATTAATCCTACAACAGCTCAATCATTTGAGGGTGACTTTGATGGTGACTCAGTAGCGTTAGTAGCTTGTAAATCAAAACAAGCAATTCAAGATTTGAAAACTAAATTATCTCAAGAAGCAAATATTTTAGACCAAGCTAATTTTGTTGAAATCGATGGTAAACAATTACATCCTATTAATTTTAATTTTGGATTAGAATTGAAAGTGTATGCTAGTGAACATCCTGAGTTTACAGAATACATAAATGATATTACACTTGTATTGAATGATACTTTAGATAGATACAAATCTGGTGAAATTGACCGTAAAGAAATGCTTAATGTGAATAGACAAGCTGTTCGTGAGTTGTCAAATCATGTTCGTGAAGCATTTACACAGTCAAATGGTAGACCTTTGGTTTATACTGATATGCAATCTCATTTGCAATCAGTTGTGGATGAAGTTGTTTTGACAGGAGCCAAAGGTTCATTATCTAAAGTTGAAGATTATATGAAATATTTAGGTGTTGAAGGTTCAATTTCTGAAGATGGTAAAGTTAATGTTATTAAAGTTCATGATAAATCATTAGCTACGTCTGTGGACCATGAAAATACTCAGTATGCGAAAGAAGTCCAAGCTTATGGTACTGGTATTGCAGGTAAATATTCACAACGTGGTATTGCTGCTGTTCGTAACTATGCGGCTAAAGAAGTTTTAGACTTGACTCACCCAGTATCACAATCTGTTTTACAAGCAAAACATGACCCTATTGATGCTCGACACAAATATGAAGCGTTGATGACAACTGCTAGAAGTATTTGGCGTGGTCAATCAGTTGAAAAGACTGTTAATTATGATGGTGAATCTGTTTGGGTTAAATCTGATAATAAAGACCAGATGCGTGCTGAAGATTGGGTCGATAAATTCTGTGAATTCTATGAAGATAAAGATGGTCTTAATATTCCAGTTAATAGAGAGCAAGTTGAGCGATTATCTAAGGTGTTGTCTGATGACGATGGTTATATTATGAATATTGAAACTGTTGGTTTTGATATGTTAGCTGCGCCATTAGATAAATTAAGTTATTTGCCTAGTGGTAAATCTGGATATGATATGGTTCAGGATTTAGCCAAAGATGGAGCTAAGTTATTTGATGGTAAATTTACATCTCAGTTTGCACCATCAAGTATTCAACGTAACTTGAATGCTCTTGAAAAAGGTGATAATGTTAAAGCTTTAGTTAAACAAGATGTGATTGTTAAGTCTGTTGCACCTAAAGTAGAAGTACAAGCTGAAGTTGATAGTAAATCATCAATTCCTGATTTTGTTGGTGATAATGGTAAAGCTTCTAGAGAAGCTTTAATTGAACAGTTATTAAATCAAGATATGGTGAAATCTATTGATGATGGTCTAAGTTTGTAATATAGATGTGGACCAGTAATAGTTGCATTACTGGTCTATATTTTGTTATAATATGTTTGAAAAGTTGATTATTTAAGAATGAGGTTGTAATTATGGTTGAAATAGATTTTAATAGACTTGTTAATTCAGCTAAAAATGAACTTGATTATGTTAAAACAGTATTTATGTCAGATGAAAAAGCTAATGAACATTATCAAAAGATTCGTGAAGATGCGGAATTAAAGTTTTATAATGAAGGTGGTAGATATAATAGTAATCGTCAGTTGTATATGGCTAAAATGATATCTACACCATTGATAAAAAATAATTTAATGAAATTTATGCAAGATACATCTGAAATGGGGAATGGTTATCAACCAGATGTAAACACGTCTTTATTATTCATTCCTGAATATAATGACCATATTAGTGTTTATTATAAAGGTTATCAGTTATTTGATTTTGAGATGAAGGATGTGGATGGTAATACATATGAACCTTCAAACATTAAGTCAATTTCAATTGTGAATAAAGAAGCTAAAGATATTCTGGCTCGTATTCCTAATGAAGAATGGAATTCTGTCATTGATAAGGTTATTCCTGAAATTATTAGTGATTCGACATTGGATTTGCAAGATGTAATGATGAATAAAACGGATACACCTTATTTGCAGAAATTTTATTTATATTTAGAATCGAAATCTGGTTCTAAATCAGTTGATGATGTATTGGGTTATGATGATAAACCATCATCAAATGACATTGTAAATAGTGTTAGTGATGAAGATTTACAAAGAATGTATGATGCTATGTTAGGTGCTGAAGCTGTTAAGTCTGATGCAATTGACCATGAATTTGGGGGTTAATATTATGGCTGTTAAGAAAAAACTTGAAAAACAATTAAAACATCGAAAACGTCAAACTGATGATTTGTCTGAGTTTAGTGAAATTGGAAATGTTACTGATGATAAGTTGAGACGTGAAATTGGTTCATTGGTTAAAGATTTGAAGATGGTCGATAATAATTATCTAAAATTTGTCAAAAAACATTCTAAGTTTGGTAAATATGGTGCTGAAGGTGAATATAATAAACAAATGCTTGAGAAAGCTCGTGCTGAACGTGTAAGAGCTCAGATTGAGAGATATCAAGAAGCTATGTCTCGTGGTGTTAATGGTATGTCTATTGCTAAAATAGTAGGTCACGTAGCAATAAATGCTGTTTTTAATAAACAATTTAGAGATGATTTTAAGAGTTTATTCCGTAAACCTATTGAAAGAACAGCTCAGAATTTAGCTAAATCAAAAGGTCAAACAAGTGTATTGAGTCGATTATCTGGGGATACGCATGTTCCGTTTGATGCTCGTTCAGCAGCATTGACTGAGTTAGCTCAAACATTGAAATTTAACGAAGATATGAGAAATACTAAGGACCCTGCAAAACGTGAATGGTTAATTAAATCGTATACAGAATCTTTAGATGCTTTATATGAATGGGCTGGTGAAGATGGTGTCAATAGTGATTCTATTAGACGTATGAGAAATGTTTTGATAGATGCTGATTTGCGTTCTGACCATCCTAAATTTAAACATTTGTATGAAAATCTTCATAATGTTGAACGTGATTGTCAAAGGGTTGAATTTTTTGAACATATGGATGTTGGAGTTTTTGTTTGGGAAGGTGATTTTAAAGATTCAAAAACTGGTGATTCGTTTGAAATGGTTGTTCATGCACCTGAATATGGAGAGCCAATTGATAAAATTATTGATGTTGATTTAGAATATGGTGTTGAATCGTATATTGATGACCAAGCTGTTGTTGATGATGCTGTTGAAATATCTAAAGCTGAGACTGATGTTGATTTTGATAAAGATTTAAGTAATAATGATATTGTTTTAAATTGGTCTGAAGAAAAAAATGTGGCTGTTCCTGAAAAAATTGATTTTTCTAGAAATCCAAATGAAACCAAATCTAAATCAGAACGTAGTTTAGAAATTGGTTCATGGGATAGCGTGGCTAAAGAAATTGCGATGCGTCGAATTCCAAAAGAAATTGCTGATGATTTAGTGATACAGCGATTCTCACCTATTATTCCTAAAGCTAGATGGGAAGATGTTGTGAAAGAACTTACTAATCAAGCTGAAAAACCAAATGTTCATTTGAATGGTAAATATATTTATAATGGCAATGGATATACTTCTAATGAGCATTTACAACGTCAAGCTGAATATGAGTTAGTTGATATGGCGTTTAACAAACATTTGAGTAAACGTTTAGCTGTTACAGATGAAATGATAACTCAAAAATCTGATGGTTATAATGTATTGGATTTAGATTTAAATTCAATGGATGTTAATGTTAACTTTATAACTAGAGAACGGGTTAGACGTCAAGAACGTGAGATTATTTTTGATGAAACTAAAGACGCTTTGTCAAAAGTTGTTGCTAAAACACCGACATTAACTGATGATGAACTTTTAGAAAAATTAGAGTTAGCTCAAGCAGAAGCTGGAGTTGGAGCATCATTAGTTAAGGATATGGAAGATTTACAGATTGGAAACTAAGATATGGGATTACATGAAGATATTTTTAATATGACAAGACCTTCTCGTAGAGTTGCTGGTTTTGATGCTAATGGAAATTGGGTTGAAACCTTGGTGGATAATGGTGATTCTTATGATGAATATTTGAAACGTAATGGTTATAAAGCGTCACCATCTATTTCATCAACGGTTGTATCAGGATTGATTGGTGGGATAGCTGGTTATCAGTTGTCAAAAAAAACTAAAGAAAAGAAGAAACTGGATGAAGAAGAATTAAATGTTCAACGTCAAAAATTGATTCTTGAAGCTCAGCGAAAGAGATTGGAATCAGATGCTGAATTGATAAAAAAACGTGCTAAAGAACAAGTGAGGGCTAGTATTTTGAGAAATTATGATTATCATGAAATGATGACACATTATTTTTTAGGAATTGATTCTAATGACAGACCGTTTGATTTAGATAAATATGGTATTCCATATTATTTGGATACTGATACATTATCGTATTTGTATTATACACATGAAGATATGGATGAAAAAGCATTATCTTATAGTGATGCCAAACGTAAACGTTTAGGTTTGAAATCGGTTATGGCTATTCCAAAATCAGGATGGGTTTATGGTGAGACTATTGATAATAGTCCTGGTAATATGTATAATATTTTAAAAGAAGAATCTAAAATTCGTGAAAGTTTGGAGCAATACAAGGCTGTTGTTGAAATGAATTCTAAATTAAATAATATTGATTTTGGTACTTTATCAAAGAAAGATAAAGATTTTGATGAACCATCTTTGTAAGTTATAAAGAAAAAGAAAAGATTTTAATCTTTTCTTTTTTGTTATGATATTGTAACATTTATGTGTTATACTAATAATGCTTTCGAAATGAATTGTATTAAAAAGGAGTTTTTATTTATGTTAAATTCTAAATCAAGAATTGTTTTATCAAGTTTGTCAGCTTTAGGATTAATTGGAGTTGGTGTGTCTGCTCATCAAGCAGATGAAAATTTAATGAATAGTTTATCTAATGTTAAAACACCTACTGTAAAAGCTGAGTCTAAACAAATTAGTGATTCTAAAAAATCTGAAGAACAATCTGTAACAACATATAGTGCGCCAGCAGCAAGTATTGGTTCCACTATTGGTTCAGAAATTGCATCTAGTATTGAAAATAAAACAAATAATATTTCAAGTAATGATGATACAATTAAACAAAGTGTTGAACCTGTTGTTGAAACTGAGTTAGTTGATGCAAGTGATTTAACTGAGTCTGAACAAAATATTGAACCATCTGTTGAATCTGAAGGTTATGTTAGTGTTGATAATAGTGAGACAAATGCTGTGTCAGATGTTGCACAAATAACAGAATCAGTTGTTGAACAATTATTTGATAAAGATACAAATTCAACTAATTTTGAGATTAATTCTCAAAATTCAGATGTAAATAAGGTTGCTTCTGAATCAGCTTCTCAAGAATCGAATGTTGAAGCAAATGATGTTGTAGATTCTTTTAAACCTATTTCTGAAACAACAAAAGTCAATACTGTTGAAACAACTGGTTATGTAAATGTAACAGAAACAAAATCTGAATCGTTGTCTAATTCATCTGTTTCAGAATTATCAAAAACATCTGAAGCTATTGTTGAAACCTCTGTTGTTCATGAAGAAGTGAAACCATCTGTTTTATCTGTGTCTCATGACCAATCAAATACATATCCTGTGGGACAATGTACTTGGGGTGTTAAATCATTAGCACCTTGGGTTGGAAATTATTGGGGTAATGCAAATCAGTGGGGTGATAGTGCTCGTAGAGCTGGTTTTAGAACTGGTCATACACCACAAGTTGGTTCTGTAATTGTTTTCCCTAATGTTATGTATGAAGGTGAAAATTATGGTCATGTTGCTTATGTTACAGCAGTAAATAATGATGGTACAATTGAAGTGTTAGAAGCAAATTGGGGCGGTAATCAACAAATTGGTAATTATCGTGGAGCATTTACTCCTAGTTCGGATGCATATTATATTTATCCAAACAACTAATTTGTTCTATAATCGATTTTAAGGTATCTTACGGCTCTTCTGAGCCGTTTTTATTTGGTTCAGGTATAATTGTTCCATATTGGTGCAAAATGGCGTAGAGAGCGTTTTAGAGCGTTATGAGATAATCGTAGTTTTTCTTGAAATATGTTATACTTTATGTTATACTTATTGTATTACAAATAATGAGGTGTTTATATGCGTAAACGTGGATTTGAAATTGTGTCTAAGTTTAAAAACGAAGACATTAATTTACCAGTTAGAAAAACTAATACTTCAGCAGGTTATGATTTTGAAGCAGCTGAAAGTCTTATTGTTCCTTCAATATGGAAAATTTTGGCTGAAAAAGTTTTTGTTGGTGAAGCAACTGGTTTAAAAGCAACTTTAATTCCAACTGGAATTAAATCTTATATGCTTGATGATGAATATTTACAATTGAGTATTCGTTCTGGTACGGCTCTAAAAACAGGTTTGATTTTAGCTAATGGTGTTGGTATTGTTGATAGTGATTATTATAACAATCCAGATAATGAAGGTCATATTATGTTTCCTGTTCATAATTTAGGTTTTAGAGATAAGTTGATTAAAAAAGGTGAACGAGTAGGTCAAGGTTTGTTTTTAAAATATTTAAAAGTTGATGATGATGTTAGTAATGGTACTAGAATTGGTGGCTTTGGTTCGACTGATAAAGATAAATAGATTGGAGTAGTTATGAAAGATTTTTTTTATGATAAAGCTGGAGCCAAAATTTATCCAAATAATCCTGAAAAACATGATGTATTGAGTGTATCAAAATTGTTTCCTCATATTATTGAAATTTATGGATTTGGTGTTTGTTCAACAAAAGATGTATTGGTTACAATTGATAATCATGGTGAAAAAGAAGCGTTTAGGCTTCCTAAATCAGATGGTATTTATATTTGGGCTAGGTCAATGTTTGATGTTATCAAACTTGATGAATCTGTTCAAGAATTTCCTTGTAAGTTAAGAGTTGAATTTAATTCTGATTTAGATGATTATGTAGCTGTTTTGTTACCGAATAATTAAAAAAATAGGACTAATGTCCTATTTTTTGTATTCTTTTAATCTATTTAGAATTCCATTTAATTCAGATTCTGATGGTTGAATCAATATCTTTTCTTTAAATTGATTGTCTATTTTATCCCAATATATAATAGCTGGATAGGAATCAACTTGATTTATTAAATCGGATTTCTTTTTGTTTTCTTCGGATGTTGGAATCCATTTTACATTTTCAGATGGTAATAAATCGTTGTTTTGGTTTGCAAATAACCATAATTGTTGACAATGTGGACATCCGAATTTGTATACTATAAAAATTGTATGTTCTTTATCTGAATCTGATACAGATGTTAAATCATCAACTTTTGCTATTTGGTTTGGTTTTGGTGCTAATTTTGATGATTGCAACATATCAATTGGATTGTTAAACATATTTGTGGCACCTTGTTGGTTGAAGTACCAATAATTTGAACCAATAAATATTAATGTTAAAACTAACAAACTAATTATGTATTTATATTTTTTTAAGAACACTAATATCACAGATGTGATTATTAATAGTGTTATGATAAATAATGATAAATGTGGGTTAATCATTGGATTCACCTTTTACTGAATGGTCATTATTTGCTATTAGTTGGTCAGTAAATTCATTAATTAGTTCTTTAACATATTTGTCAGGCATATATGCACCTGGTGTGTCATCATTAATATGTGATAAATTTGGGTCATTTTGTCTTAAGATTTCTTTAGCTTCGTTTGATAAAACAATGATATTTTGAGTTGGATATAAATCTTTACCATTAGCTTTAGAAATTGGTGGTTGTTGTGGAAATGTTTCATGTTCAACAACTCCCATTATGAGAAATCCTTTATCAATTTGTTTTTTACATTTCTCGCAAGGGTGATATCCAATAAATAAACGTTGAGTATTTTCATTTACAACAGTATCAAAATCGTGGTCGAAAGGTAAATCACAGTAATAACATGTTGGTAGTCTTAGGTTTGATTTGTTTTCTGACATTTTATTTACTCCTTAATTTTAATAAATTAATTATATCATAAAATGATTGAAAAATCAACGTTTATTCAATTAAAAAAAACAGTCGTGATGACTGCTCTTTTTGTGATACATAAATGTAGGAGAGAGGTAAAACATGTTCATGTATCTCTCATTCTAGAAAAATATCTATTAATTAGATATGGGGGAAGCAGGACTCGAACCTACGAACCTTACGGGGTGGATTTACAGTCCACTGCAATTGCCACTATGCGATTCCTCCTTGTGATGGTATCTATTATATCATTATTAATAATATAAGTCAACACCTATTTAATCGATATTGTGAAACAATATTTTATAAAATTCACTGATTATGTTGTTTATTTATATAATGTGTGATACAATAAATGTATAACAAACATAAACATAAGGAATGGTTTAAAAATGGGTAAATTTAAAGATTTAATTTATATAATTTTATCGCTTATAGTTGTTGTTTTGATGATATGTATGACAGTTTTTTATTTTTCAGAAAAACAACATAATAATAATTCTAATTCTGCTGAAACAACAACTGTTTCAAATACTTCTGAATCACAAATTCAAACAATAAGTGAATCAACGTCAGTAACATCTAATGATAATAGTGTAACAACAACAAGTGAACAATCTACGAATAATGTTGTACATGGTGATAATTTTAGATTTTTATATACAGCTGCTGGTGGTGATACATTGCAAACAATTTATGAGTTAACAGGTGTTGATGTGGAAACATTAGCTAAAGCTAATGATTTAGACGTTAATGTAGTTTTGGTTAAAGGTCAGCGTGTATATGTTCCTTAAAAGAGTCTCATTTTAGACTCTTTTTTATTCGTCAAATGTGTTATCTAATAATTTATTTACGATATTCTCAAGGTAAATTATATAATTTAAAGAAAATAATTTAATATTGTATATATTTTCTAATGTGATAATAACGTTTGATAGAAATAATTCACATGCTTGTTTATCTTGGTCAGATATTGGTGATGTATTGCCAGAATTTTTATTATCAAGGTTTAGATTGTTTTGCTCAAATCTTTTGATTAATGTTCTTTCTAAGTAATCATAATGTGCTTTGGTGAATTTAGATATGAAAATTCCATTTTTTGGTGCAAAAAATAGTCCTTTTGTCCACCAGTCTTTGTTTTTATAATGATTATCTAATCTTGAGATTAAGCCTTTTGATGATGAATTTTGACCAATATAGTATTTATTATGATTATATAAAATATAGATTCCATTTTCTGAAACTTCAGGACAAGACCTAAGTTCGTCATAATTCTTTTTGTCAAACATTACAATATGAAAATTTGGTGTTGTTAAAATATTTGTTTTTGATTTAGATGTCATATTGTTTAGATAAATTCTATTTGTCATAATGCTTTCCAATCTTTTATTATAAAAAAATAGGAACCTTTTGGTTCCTATTTTGTGTTTTAACGATAGTCAGTGTGATTTCTACTGAAATACCATTTAGATAAGCAGTAGGAAATCACAAAGATAACTACGTTGGATAAACGAATGTTTTTCATTTGTTTTTCCTACCTTTCTTTTTTATTAGTTTTCTTTGCGCTTTGAAGTTGACGCTAGTCCAAATCCAAAGATTACACCTAATAGACCGAACAACCCTAGAGTTGAGCCAGATTCACCAGTATTTGGTAAAACTTTTTGTTCTACGTTAGTGTTAGATACTGGTGTTTCAGTTGAAAATTCTTGTTTGTAATTAACGTTAGTTTGTTTTGTTTCGTGAACAACAACTTTTCCGTCAACAATTTCAACATCTTTACCAGATTCGATAGCATTTTTAAGTGCTTCGATGTCAATTTCTGGAAGTTTATCAGCTGTTGGTGCTGTATTAGGAACAGCAACGATGGTTCCATTAGAAAGTGTTTTAACGTTGCTATTTTTTGCATCTTCTTTCGCAAGTTCTTCAATGTTTAATTCTGGAAGTTCTTCAGAAGTTGGTGCTGTTTTAGGAACTGCAACGATTGTTCCGTCAGGCAATGTTGCAATGACGTTATCTTTTGCTTTTTCTTCTAAATCTTTAAGTTTGTCAAATTTATCTTGAAGTTTATCAAGTTTAATTTGTTCAAAATAAAGAGTTGTTGTGATTGATTGAACAAGTTTGTTAGCTTCTTTAAGTTTAGATTGAGCATCTTCAAGAACAGCTTGTTTTTCAGCCAATGTTGTTTTAGCTTTAGCCAAATTGATTGGTGCTTCAACATAAGCTTTTAGTTCTTCAGCAAGAGCTTTAGCTTCTTCAACTAAACGGTCTTTTTCTTC
>ERZ772952.5-NODE-5-length-61647-cov-4.06155_pt1 | contig 61647 bp, 55 predicted proteins | sample MGYA00580686_ERZ772952 | MGnify/ENA primary metagenome ERZ772952 (study PRJEB29015, sample SAMEA2738074) | human oral metagenome | biome: human oral; feature: human-associated habitat; material: saliva | place: China | collected 2213 ... | reverse complement strand
CGAGGTTTTGGAACCTGTCCGTTTGTTATGGGTCCAAAGGTCTATTATAGTGTCTTCTTTCTAAAAAAATGGTTTTGGAACCTATACGTTTCTCATGGGTCCAAAGTATAGGTCCAAATGGAAGGAAAGGAACTGAAAGATTATATCTAGACAAGCCGAAAGGCTTTTTTTGTTTTCGTATAAAAAACAAAAAGGACTTGATTAAAAGTCCCTTTTTATTTAGCCAAAAAGTTTAGAAAAGAAGTTTTTACCTTTCCCTTCACTATTTGATTTTTTATCTTTTTTGATTCCAATCCAATTGTGAAACTCATCTACAAAAATTTCTGCAAATAAATCATTCTTGGAAAGTGTTGAGCATAAAACTGTATTATCCAAAGCTTCTGAATAAACTAGACTAGGTTTATCTTCTTGGGAATAATTGCTTTTCTTTTGGAAGTTTTTATCTAACTCAGAAAGACGAACAGTATAAATAGTTCTTCCGGTTTCCAAATCTTCAGTTTCTTTAAATAATTCAGGAGCTCCACTATAAAGCTTTCTCCAAATCATTTTGTTATTTTGAGATGAATCATCAACTCGACCGGTTGGGAACCAATCTGGAAGATCAATACCAGCAATTTTGAAATAAGTTTTAAAAATCTCTCTTGAATAGTACAAGAAGTCGATTTTACCATTTGAGTATTGATTCCAGTCAAGATCATCATTCAGCATAATTTTTGAAAATCTGATCAAGAAATCTTCGAATAAAGAAGTGTCAAAACTATTATATGCTTCAATATAACGTTCTGTAGATTCTTTTCTTTTACTTGAATCAAACTTTCTGTCATTCAACAAGAAATAAATTCGTCGAGTTAGAGCTTCTGATTTAGCGCTCAACTCATCTGCATTTGTGGTACAAATAAATGCTGGAGTTAAATTCGAACTATTTTCAGCTTGGTTAGAAACATCTTTGATAAGATCTTCACCTTTTTTATCATAACCAAAGAACGTACTTGGAAGTTCATCTACCATTAAAGGTGCAACGTTTTCTTCTTCTAACATCCAGAAACGAATTTGTTTTAGAGTGTTAGATTTTTTGTAAGGACCGCTATCATTAATCAACTCATTATAAGTTAATGCTTTCTGACCAAACCCAATCCCCATCATCTTATTAATGATGTTTAACAAATTACTCTTTCCAGAACCACCAGTTCCTCCAATAATCGCAAATAATGGCACATCCAAAGATTGATTTCCTTGAGTGAAGTTTTTTCTAATTTCACTGATAAACGGGGATGTAAATGAATAAAGAATTGCTTCCATAACTCGTTTACCATAATTGGCATTATAATTTGGAACAAAATCCTTGTAATTGTTGATTAAGGATACAAGAGCTTTGACTTGATCTTTAATTTCTGAATCTGTCGCATGTTTTCCAATTTTGGTAAAGTTAATAGTCTTTTCTTCATTACCATTTGAATCTTTAGAAACTGTTTCATTTTTACCGATCAAAATTCCTGAATTTGCATCAGATCGTAGATTTGGTTTATTCAAGATAATATCACGCTCTGCAACTTCTGCTGTAGCTCTTTTAGTTTGAATACTATAATCTTGAAGAGTTTTAAGTTTACTACTCAACTTTTTACTATCATGTAATTTAGTAGCAGCTTTACCTCTTCCAGTAGATCTGTTAACTACAGTAGATGTGATTTTTACTGCAATTTTAAAATCTTCAAAATCTTTTTTTGATTCTTCAATTCTAGAAGCCTCATTTTTACTTTCTTCTTTTAAGAAATCAATAAAGTCTTGATCAACAAATTTTTTATCAACTCGATCTTGAAGATCTGCATAAAAACCAGAAAGATTAGAAAGTTTAATTCCTTCAACTTCTAAAGGGGTGAATGAAACCGGTTCGTTAGTTTCTTTTAGTTTTACTTCTACTTTTTTAATTAATTCTTTTTCCCAAATTGATTTTGTTTCAGGACGTAATTTTTCGTCAAAATATTGAGAATAAATGTCAAATAATTCAGAATTATCTCGAATTTCAATTAATTCAAATTGATTTGAATTATTAGAAAATGCTTGATTTGATAGATTCGCAGAACCAATCACAAGTCGAGTTTCCCCGGTTTCTTGATTATCCATCAAATAAAGTTTGGTATGGATTGTTTTAGCTACTGGAACTAAAACAGAAAAATGATTTTCACAAACTTTTTCTTGTAATGTTCTAGAAAATGACTCAAGTAATGTTGATGAAAAATTACTGTTTAGTAGTTTACTTGTTTCAATAACTGATCTCAAAGCGATTTCATTTTCAGACAAAGTTCTTTGTTGGACTTTATTGTCTTGAATCCCAACGATTAGTTCAGTCTTCTTGAATTGTTTTAGATATGAATTACAAAAAGATGAATCAATTGAATAAGTTACAGCTCTTAATCGATTAAACTTATTGTGATCAAAAATTTCTGAAATAGAGATTTCAGTTTCTTTGTTGTTATAAATAGTGAACAATGTTTTATTTTCCATTGTTTTACCTTCTTTCTGTTTTATTTTTTCTTTAATTATAGTTTTTTTGCATAAATTTATGTTTATTTGTTTAATAAATAACATTACTTAAAGGAACTTTAAAAGTATAAAAAGTAATAAAAAAAGATCTACTTTATTTTTTTAAAGCAGATCTTTAACATTAAAAGCTTAAAACTTCATCCTCTATTAATTTAAGAAGATAAATCTTTTCCGATTCACTAAAACCTTTATTTAAAGTATCAATTATTTTTTGAAATCTTAAATTTTTCAAAAAAACAGAATCTGGAGTAATAAAAGCAAGACCGGATTTTTTATTATTCCTAGTTGCCAAATCATTACAAATTGAAGATTGAATAATTTTATAAAGTTCATAATTCCCGTTCGGATTTTTAATTATTTCTTCTAGTTCTTCCCAATTTCTATAGACAATTCTGAATTGTTTTAATTTTTTTATAAAGATTTTTTTTAATTTATCTTTTACTAATTCAGAATTTTCAATCAAATTATCTCTAGATGTTTTAATTTCTCCAAGGAACAAATCAAAAATAATTTTATTATCAATCTTTGAAAAAACAGAACTATTTTGTTTAATTTTTACAATTGATTGTTTTTCTTCCACTGAAACATCTCCAGAATCTTTATTCATCTTTAATTGTAAAAGAAAAGATTCATCTTCGTAATTTTGATTGGAATGTTTTATATTATTAATAAATAGATTTAATTTATCCTCTAAATTAAATTCTAAGTAATTTTCCATTTTATTTATTAATTTACTAAGGATTTGTTTTGCATCAAAAGATTCAAGCTCGAGAATATTAGATTGAATTACGTTCATCTTTAATAAATTAATCAAATTTTTTCTTTCCGAAAAATTAAATCCATAAGATAAAGATTTAACAAAGATTTTAAAATCGGGATGAGTTTTAATAACATCATCTTTAAAAAAGTAAAGATGGAATTGAGATCTTTGATCAATATTAAATTGAAATAAGTACTGCTGTAATTCAATGTTAGAACGAAATCCCAAATCTAATGCTGTTTTTCGATTATTAAATTCATTTCGTTTTAAATTAAGCAGCTGTAATTTTAATTGAGATTCATAAAACTCTTTTGTTGATTTTTTTAATCGATTTTTAAGTTCTTCAATTCCAATACTACAAGAAAAATCTAAATCTTCAATGTTGGCAGATGCAACTTTTAGTTTAGAGACAAAAGGAATGTAGTTATTTTTACCATCTAAATGCCAATTATTTCCCCAACTTAATTCTAAAGTCTCTTTATCTAAAAAGATACTAATATCTAAACTGACTCCAAGTTTATTTACAAGTTTATATGAATTGTTATTTAGCTTATATAAATAATCGTTTAAATTTTTAGAATCCATTCTAAAAGAATCCAACAATGTTTTTACTTCAATAGAAGATTTTACAGACAAATCGTCTGGGATAGCATCAAGATTTGGATTTCTTAATAAAATTTCAAATAAACCATCAAAACCTTCATTTGAAATAAAACCTATAAATTCAAGTAAATTGTTCCTTTTAGTAACAATAGCATTATTTGATGCTTTAAGCATAAGTTATCCTTCTTTCTAAGTAAGATAGATTACCAATTTTCTTTAATTATAAAAGAAGTCCCATTCTTTAACAAATAAAGGTTGGGACTTTGAATTATCTGACGATTAAAAATCTTTTTTAAAAAACATCAAAATAAATTATTTCAGCTTTGCAATGCTTATGATCTATTAATGGTTGAATTAAATCTATAATAGAATCTTCTTCTTCCTCATTTAAGTCTGTTGGAATATGAATGTTTACTAGAATTTTTGAGTTTATAACATCTAACATTGAAATAAATCTATCAACCTCAGATTTAATTTTTATTCCATAAAATTTAGATTTATGAGAATAATTTAAACAGAAGAAATTAAAACTTCCGGAGTTGTCAAAAAGTATTTTTTTAGAAACAATCATCTTAGAAAGAAACTTCAGATCATCATCTGATAAATTAAGATAGAATGAATCCAACATTGTTGGATTTAATTTCTTTAATTCTAAAAGATTAAATAATTCAGAAATGGATTTTATAGAATTATTTTCATCTAATCCATTAATCAGATGTTCTCTGATAAGTTCTGGAATTACCCCATCAGATAAATCAAAAGTTTTAAAATAACAAATAGAGTTTTTTTGAAATTCTAAAAATTCACTTTTATTTAAGTAAAAATAAGAATAATTTAATAAATTCTCAAGATTTTTATCTGGGAATATTCCTGAATTTTTTGAAAATCCAAGTTTATATAGCCCTTTAAAAAAGTAATTTGCAATTGGATTATAAAAATTATTTTCTAATAATTTTTTAAACTCTAAAACAAAATAATTTGTAAAAATAAGATCTTCTGTTTTAAAAAAATAACTTTTGGATGATCCTGTAGTATCATTATTTATTTTTTTTAATTCATAAATAAAATTATTAAGAATATCGCTCGACTCATCTAAAATATTTAACCACAAAAATGCTTTTAGAGAATTTTTGTTAATTGATAATTCTATAAGATCGTTATCAATAGTTTTAAAATAAAATAGATTGTAATCAATTCGACCTATTTTAATCAATCCTGAATTATTAAATCTAGGATTTACCCAAGGTGACAAATTAGATTTATCTCTATCTAAAATAAATTCTAAATTTTTTAAATCCAAAAACAAATTAACAACGTTAAGATTTTGATCTTTTTTTAATTCAAAAGAACATTCCTTTTCCAAGGTAAGATCAATTATTTCTTTAAGAATTAAAGTAGCATCTGATTTTAGATCTGAAAAACTAAAAGTTTTATTTTCTTCAGTTTTTATCATTTTTACCTTCTTTCTAACCGGTTCCCGGTTTTATTTTAATTATAACCATTTATAAAATTATTTTCAATTTTGAAAACTTGAAATTATCTATCAAAAAAATGAGGCTTTTTATAAACCTCATTTTTTGAACTATTTTATTTAATTAAAATGCTTCTTTTTTATTTCAAGAACTGTAATTGCATCGTCTAAATTTTCAAAAAAGATTTTATTTGATTTTTGAACCTCTTTTAAAAACAATAAGTTTTTTAAAGAAGTTTCTTCTATTTTTCCAAAAGATGGTGTTAATCCGAACTCATTTTCTAAGCTAATAAAAAATTTGTAATTTTCGGGTAAAAACTCCAATAATTTTAAAAATTCAGAAAAATTTTCCTTACTACTAATTACATTAGATCTAGTTGAAAACTTGTTTTCTTCAGAAACAAATAAAATACCCTTTTTTAAAAATTTGAATAATTTCTTTTTGAATTGATTCACATCCTCTAAGTATTCATTTGATTCATTTTCTGGAATAAAATCAACCAAAAAAGATGACCAATTAAACTTAATTCCTTCCATTTTATAGAACAACCAATCTTCTGTGATAATTTCAGAAAGGTTGTTTTCAATAAAACTGTTCAATTTCTGCCAATAATAAAAGTTTTGTTTAGGTTCTTTCTTTCTTATTTTGATTACCTCAGAAATCAACTCCAAAATCTCTTTTTTACTTGATACTAATAAAAGATCTTCTAAAATCAAATTAGTAAAATCAGCAATTAATTGATATTGAAAACTATCAGCATCTGAAAACGTTTCAGACCATCCAAAAACTTCTTTTTTGAAAAAGTTAAAAAAGTATTCTAATAAAATCTTATTTTTTGATAATTCATAAATAAAATTATCTCTAACTTTAATTTCCCCTAATTTTATCCTAATACCATACTCTTTGTTTGAAAGACTTTGAATAAAAGAAATTATTTTATTAACAACTTCATCTTTTCCTGTTAGAGAAAATTGTAATTTTATCAAGTTTGATAGTTTTAATTTATCAATTAAGAAACTATTTCCACTTTTATAATCATACCTGTTAATAAAATCGTCAACTTCAGCATTTAAAACTTTAATAAAATTAGGTTTTTCAAATTTATTTTGATTTTCATTAGAAACAATTAATTCACAATTTTTTAAATCTAAAATCAAATCAATCCTATCTTTTATTTTCTCTCCCGGTAAAATGAGAACTTCTTTCGAGATTGATTCATTAATCATTTCTGGTAACAAAACATACAAATCTTCTACTACACTATTAAACTTCAATTCTTTTTTTGTTCTAGTATCAAACATTTCTTCCTTCTTTCTCCTGGAGTAAAAATCCAGCTTTCTTTAATTATAAAAGCAGGGTTGAACTCGTTTTATAAATTGTTTTTTTGTGAATTTTATTCACAAATGTTATCAATAAAAAAAGCAAGAACTAACTTACTTTTAAATTTTTTAGATCTTAATTTATAAATTGGTTCTAACAAATCTTCTATTTTTATTTTTTAATCAATTATTTTTTTAACTCTATAACAAGCAGACTGTTTTAAGCTGTTTCCAAATTAACTGACCGACATCGATGTCGGTCAGTTCCCTTTTGATCTATAGAAAACAGAGTAGTTCCCTTTTTAAAAGGCTCCTTTTATTATTCTATAATTGGTAGTTTTAAAGTAAACTCCAATAACTCTTTATCAGATTCATTAAATTTTATGGTCGAATTATTTATTTTTGATTCAATTTCATCCTTTATAATTTTTGTTGTTTTTACTTTAAACAAAGTTATTTCTCTCATTATTTGAGAAAAATAATATGGTGATAGTTTTTCTATCAACTTTCCGGATGAATAAAATGGAGAAAATACCATAGTTTCTGGATTAACATGAGTCGAATGAATCATAGTATATAGAGAATCAATAGCTTCTGTTAGATAGTCATCTTCTCTGAATTTTTTATGAATTTGTTTGGGTAAAATTCTAAAATAGTTTGCAGCTCTCCACTTATTCTTTTTAAGAAAAGAAATAACTTCTGTTTCAATTAAAGTTTTCAATTCTTCTTTTTCAGATTCAGAAAGGTAGTCTGTGATTAAATCATAAATTGAATCATAACGAAAACTTTTCAATTCATTATAAAGTTCACCTTCCAAAGATTCTATATAGGATTTAATTATTTTCTTATTCAGATCAAATTGTTTTTGATTGAAATTAATAAATAAGAACCGATCCAATCTTCCATAAATTTCAAAATAAGATTCTCCACGTTCAACTAAAAGCCACGCTAAATCCTCCAATTCTTTAGAAAACTTATCAAACGGTGGTTTTATTTTGAGGGTCTCATCTACGATTGAAAAAATAGGACGGTCGCTAACATTGCTTCTCAAACCTTTGGACCCATAACAAACAGACAGGTTCCAAAACTCGGAAAAATTGTTCAAAACCTATTATTTGTACCTGGGCGTCCTCGATAAAAAGCTGTTCAAGTCCGTTACGGTCAAACTATCTTAGTTAGCCCCATTGCGGTTTCTCTTAGATCTTAGTATCGTTTAGACTTGCAGCCAACTCAGGCTCCCCGAGTTAACGACTGCTAAAGATTGGAACCAAAGAATCCAACCTAGAAAGTTATTTAACCAACTCTCTGAATCTATTATAGCAAATTATTCGAATTTTGTCAACAAAAAAAGCAAGAATTAACTTGCTTTTAAATTTTTTCTAATTTAATTAATTTTTTAGATCTTAATTTATAAATTGGCTCCAACAAATCTTCTATTATTTGTAATTCAAATTCTTCGAATTCAGAACTGATAGAAATTAAGAGGTTAACTTTTTTCTTATTAGATGAAATTCGATTAATTACTTCAAAAATGAAATTAATTTTATTTCTAATTTCATTAACTGAAATAATATAATTATTTTTACTAATAAATAATTCAAAATTATCAGAATTATCAAACTTGATTGTTTTAGATTCTATAAGTTGTAAAAATTCTACAAAATCATCTTCTTTTATAAATTTAGAAATTTTGTAAATCAAATTAAAATTAACTTTTTCAAGATTAATTAATTCAAAAAATTTCTTTAAATCAATACCATCAATGTTTCTATAGATATTACAAAAAAGATTTGATAAAACTTCTAAAGGTTCTAAATCTTCATCAAAATTATTTTTTTCAATTTTTGCTAAAAATGATTTAATAATTTTTTCTTGTAAAAAAGCACGCTCATCTTTTGATAAATAATTCTTAGATAGCTGGAGTAAATTTTTGGTTGTATATTCAATCGGAAAGTTATTAAAATCCATTATCTCTAATTGTTTGAGAAAGAGATCGAAATAATACTTTAAAAGTGGATGATTATCAGAAACTTTAGAATCTGAAATAAAAAAGAGTATCTCAAAAAACAATCCTCTAATGACACTTCAAAAAGTTCTTGTTTTTTATTAGAACGAAAACCCTTTGAAATCCTTCTATAAAAGTCAGATTCTAAATCAAATCCAAAAGGGGTGTTGTTTTCTTGCTCAGGGTTTAATAGTTTTAAATAAACTTCAGCTTTGAATTGTTCTTTATCTGCCTTGATTTTTAATTTTTTATCATCTGTTTCTGTGATAGTAAAAGAAAAATCAGTAATATAGCCAAGTATAATTGAATTTCTATTCCAATTAGTTATCATTCTATAAGAGCCAGATTCAGGTTCAAGTAAAACAATTTCGCAATTTTTTATATCCAAATAAATTGGAGAAAAGCGATTGTGAGATTCTTTTAGATAATCAAACTCTAATGAACTCTTTTCAATAGCTAGGTTAATTATTTGTCTAAATAAGATAGAAGAATCATTCTTGAAGCTTTTATAAGTTAAAGAAGTTTTATCTGTTTTAATCATAGGAACACCTTCTTTCTAAGCGGAATCCTGGTTTTATTTTAATTATTATAGCATATCAATTAATTTATTTCAATAAAAAAATTTAAACAAAAAAGTAAGAATTGATCTTACTTTTTTATTATTTTTTATTTCACTTTTTCTATTTTAACTAATTTTTTAGATTGCAATTGATAAATAGGTTCTAAAAGTTGTTCTATACATGGTAATTCATAATTCTCAAATTGAGAACTTATCCAAAGTATAAGATTAACTTTTTTCTTCGAAGATGATATTCGACTAATAATTTCAAAAATAAAATTAATTTCATATCTAATTTCATCAACAGAACTATTTTTTCGGATCATTAATTTAATACTATCAGAATTATCAATTTGAATAACATTAGATTTTATTAATTGTAAAAATTCTATAAGATCATCTTTTTTAAGAAATTCAGAAATTTTATAAATAAAACCAAAATTAATTTTTTTACATCTAATTAATTCAAAAAATCTTTTTGCATCAATTCCATCAATGTTTCTATAGATATTACAAAAAAGATCAGAAAAAATTTCTGGAGGATTTATCTCATTATTAAAATTATTTTTTTTCAAAATTACTTCTATTATTTTTTCTTGTAAAAAACACCTATCTTTTTTTGTCAAATAATTCTTAGATAAATAAAGTAGTGTTTGAATTTTATAATGATTTGGCATCATAGGGATATTGTTAAAATCTATAGAATCTAATTGAACAAGAAATAGATTAAAATAATATCTTAATAATGGATGGTTACTAGCCATTTTTGAACCTGAAATCCAAGATAAAAAAGAATAACTCGGTAAACAATCTTCTAATAATACTTCAAAAAATTCTTTATTTTTCAAAGTCCCAAAAATTTTTAAAATTTTTTGATAAAATTTTGATTCTAAATCAGATCCAAAAGTTAGATCTTTTTCATCATCACAATTTAATAACTCTAAATAAAGTTCTGCCTTAAGTTCATCTTTATTTGCTTTAATTTTAAAATGTTTATTCTCTTGCTCTAAGACAGTAAAACAATAATCATCAATATAACCAAGCATAATTAAGTTTTTATTATAATTAGATTGTGTTGAACATTCATCAAGTTTACTATTTTCACAATCTGGAAAAACTATTTTACAATTTTTAATATCTAAATAAATTAATGAAAAACGAGCACGAGTATTATTACCCTTAAAAGAATAATTTAAATCACTATTTTCAATAGCTAGATCAATTATTTCTCTAATTAAAATAGAAAAATCTTTCTTAAGACTTTTATAAGTCAAGGAAGGTTTATCAGTTTTAATCATAATCTTTCCTTCTTTCCAACCGGTAACCCGGTTTTATTTTAATTATAAAACAATCTATAAAAATAAAAAAAGGCTTTATTGCCTTATACCTTTGACCTTTGGACCCATAACAAACAGACCGGTTCCAAAACAAAGTTTTTTGAGTTACTGCAAGCTAGCGAACCTTTGGACCCATAACAAACAGACAGGTTCCAAAACCTCGTAAATTGTTCAAAACCTATTAATTTGTACCTGGGCGTCCTCGATAAAAAGCTGTTCAAGTCCGTTACGGTCAAACTATCTTAGTTAGCCCCATTGCGGTTTCTCTTAGATCTTAGTATCGTTTAGACTTGCAGCCAACTCAGGCTCCCCGAGTTAACGACTGCTAAAGATTGGAACCAAAGAATCCAACCTAGAAAATTGTTTTACCAACCTTCTTAATCTATTATAGCAAAACAACTGAATTCTGTCAATAAAAAAGTAAGGATTAACCTTACTTTTTTTATTGCAGTTGAATTGATAATTCTTTTTTAATTTCAGTGATTGTGATAGCTTTGTCTAAGTTTTTAAAACTTAAATTATCAATTTTATTTTCTAATTGTTTTAAAATTTGTAATTTTTTAAGAATATTATCTTCGTCTTGTCCAACTCCTATTCTAAATGCATCAATTAAATTGATTTCTATTGTTAAATTATTTTTAATAGATTTTAAAAGATTACAAAATTGAACAAATTCTTCATCTGATCTAATTATTGGATGAATTATTTCAATTTTAAAAGTCTTGCTTAATGAAAGCTTATTTTCATTTAACAATTTAAGAATTTCCTTTTTAAAACTTTTATGCATGTTACTATCACATTTTTCAGAAACAATAAATGATTCAAGATCGGCTTCCATTCCAATTAAAAGGTTTAAAAACTCTTCGGTAAGAGCTGGATCTTTTAAATTAAAATAAATGTTATAAAAAGAGGTCCATTCATAAATCCTAAAAATTCTATTTTCTTTGTAGATGGTTAAAGAATCTATTAACAATTTTGATAAATAATTTTTATTAGATTCAGTAATTAAAGGCTCAATCCACGCTGAATGAATAAAATTAACTTTTTCAATATTATCAGAAAGCTTAAACTTCTCAAATTGATTTTCTAAAAATTTTAAAAAGTAATTGGATAAGATTTTATTATTTTTAAAAAAATTAAAATGAAAATAATTTATAGATAGTTCTCCAAGTTTGAGTTCATAACATAATTTACTACGATTATCTAAAAATTTATAAATTAATTTCCCAACTCCGTATTCTTGTTTAGAACTACTTTTAAACTCCAAGTTTAATATTGATTTTAAAGTTTCTTTTTTTATAATAACAGTATTACTACCAGAGCAATTCTCATAGTTTTCAAAAACATCTTCAGCTTTTTTAATTTTTGTAATCACAATATTGTCTGATTCAAAATTCTTCGCAAGAATAGCTGATTTATCTAGGAAAGTTATTGATGAGTCTTTCAAAGAAAGAGCTATCCAAACCTGATCACCTTTTTGATAATAATTATCAAATAAAAAATTTACTTTTTTAGAACAAGCTTCCTCAATCATTTCTGGAAATAAAATTTCTAAATCATCTTGAAAATTAATAAACTTGTAATCTTTGTTTTGTTTTTTTTAATCCAACATAAAAATAATACCTTCTTTCTTATTTCTATTTTTTATTAATTATAAAACAATAATAGCTGGGAAAATTTTATATCTTTTAAAAGGTTAAAAAAATAACTAATCAAATAAAAATCTGACTAGTTCTTAAATAGACCATAGTTTAAATTTCAAACTTCTGAAATTATTATAGCAAAAAAATTTATCTTCTTTTAATAAAAAAGTAAGAATAAACTTACTTTTTAAATAACAGATTTTTATTTTCATCTTAAATTAATTCAAGAAGATCAATTTTATCTTGAATAAATTGAGTAAGAGTATCAACTCCTTTAAAAATTACAGAATTTTTTTCAGATAATTTTTGCAGTTCTTTAAGTCGATTTAACATCAAAATTTCAGATTCTAAATTAATTTCATCATTAATTAATTCTATCTCTAAACTTAATTGAACTTCAAGTTTTGATTGATTAGCTTTGATAAATCGAATTAAGGTTTTAAATTGATAATCAGATAAGCCTCTAATGTTTAATTGATATCCACAATTTTTAAAAGTCAACTGATTTTCTTTAAGTCTTTTTAAAATTTCTTTATCAATTACAGGTACAATTTTTCTATTTGAAATTAAAGAAATTGATAATTCTTTAGGATTAAAAAATCTCATAAATTCTTCAAAAAGTTGTTCTTTCTTTAAAGACTCAGAATTTTTAAAATTATCTAATAAAGGTGAATTTTCTAAAATAATTCCGTTCTTGTTCTTAGAAAAATTAAGAAACAGACTTTCAAAAACATTGATAAAAATGTTTAAACCAAAATCTGTATTCAAAATTTGTTTAATAAAATCAACTCTTAACTCTTCCAATTCTTTTTCTTTTTCTTTATAAAAATCAGAAAAAATCTTAAACCAAAATTCTAATTGTCTATTTTGAACATTATTATAATTAGTCTCTCTTAAACTTTGTTTAAAAGCTTGATAAAAATAATCTAATACAACCTTATTATTTTCAAATCTTTTAATTGTTAAATCATCAAATGAAATTTTTTCAAAAGAAAAATTGGCTTTTTTTGTATAATAAGATTGTTTGCAATTTTTTATAACTTCTTTTATATTGTTAAGAAGTTTTAAATCAATATTATTGTAACCCGCCGATAAAACCAATATTGATTCTAAAGACTCTTTTTCTACTTGAATTCCAAAATTATCAACTTTAAAATAGTCCGAAAATTCAAAAATTCCAAGTTCAATTAGATCAAGAGTATAAGAAGAATCAACTTCATCAAAAATTAGTAATTCTAAATTATTAGAGTTTATTAGAATTCTTACCATTCCAGTATAATTTGGAACTAATTCAATTTTAAAATTAATCAATCGTGAATTAATTGATTCTTTAATCATTTTTTTCATTAGAATTGATGCATCACAATCCAAATCAAACTTAAATTCAATATTCTTTTTGAGATCTAGCATTTTTATTTCCTTCTTTCTTTATTAAAAGTAATAATAATTTTTCTTTAATTATAAAAGAAAAGGTAGTAAAACTATAACTACCTTTTTATTTTTTAGCTCCTTAAAGCAATTATTTTTTCTGTATAAGAAATCATTTTTTCAATATCTATAATAACTGAATTGTTTTTATCTGCAAGTTTCTTTAGTTGTTTCAGGCGATTTAAAAACTTCAACTCATTATTTAAATCAAAATTAGGGATAGATTCATCGTCTTCATCCAATTCTTCTGAATTTAAATCGAGAAATCCGTTTTTATATGGAAATTTATCTTCAAAATCTAATTCTAAACAAGCTTTTGAATTTTTATGGTTCATAAATTCTAGAAGAAGCTCAAAACGTTCCTCGCTAATCCATCTTATAGAAACCGGGAAAGATTTTTTAGAGCACTCAATTTCTCCAGAATCAATTTTTTCTAATAATTTTTCTTTTATTGCGTTTGCAATAAACAAATCACATTGATAGGGGCAAGTAATAAAATCAACTGAAATAATTTTAAAATCAAACTCTTCCAAAAAATCTTCAAAAGATTCTCTAAGTATTTCTTTTTCATTAAATCTATAGTATAAGTGGCAAAGAATTTGGTCAAACCTGTTTGGACCAAACTTTTCCTGAAGTAATTGTTTTATATAACCAACTCTTAACTCATTTAATTCATTAATTTTATTTGGACAGATTTGTTCAAAAGCTTTAAAATAGTAAGCAACTGTATCTGTCTGCATAGTAGAGATTCTTGATCCAATTGATGAAATTTTGCACTTAAAAACTCCAAATAAATAATCTATCATAATTTGATTATCTTTCAGTGCGGCTCGTATTCCATTTGGATACAATTGTAACTCTTCAAACGATAAACGAATACCTGACCTTGCACTATATAAATCAGTCATAGATTTTAAAGTTTTCCAAAAATTATTCTGAAATTCAATTGACATAGTAAAAAACTCTAAAGTTTTCTTGAACTCATACGAATTTTTGATTTTTTTGCTTTTCTCAAAATCAATACATAATTCTGCAGGCAATTCTGTTATATAAACAGCAGATGAATTAACTAATCCTTTTGAATGTTTGAATAATAACTGTAATCGTTCTAAATCTAAATAGATTTGAATTAGATCAGATTCTTCTGGATTAAAAGATAAGTTTAGCCAATTATTTTTAAAGATTTTATGAATCATCTTTTTTGCTAATAAACGTGAATCATTTTCACTAAAATTAAATAAAAACCCAGATTCTTGTTCTGTTTTATTTGTTTCATTTGTAATCATTTTATTTTTCCTTCTTTCTTCGTCGAGAATTTCAACCATTTTTTTTAATTATAAAAGAAAATTTTTAATGTTTTTATAAAATAATATCTTTATTATTTAATTAAAAAAAGAACCTCAAAAGGTTCTTTTTTATTACACTGAATCTAAATAATCAATAACAAATTTAAAATGATCTTTAATTGCTCTAGAAAAATTAAAACTCTGTAGTTGTAAGAGAAGTTTTAAATCTTCTTTAACTTTTTCAGTAGTTCGAACTTTATGTTTCAAAAGATTTTTCTCGAATTCTTTTAAATCTGAATCAAAATTATAATATTCAGATGAAAATTCAAAATTATTCCAAATTGGAGAGTAAATAGTTTTTTCTGGTTTGATCTTCAATGAATTCTCAAAATCATGTAGTTCAGAAAAGCTTTCTAATAACAATTCTTTTTCTTTTAAAAATTCATAAATTGAAGGAGCTAAAATTCTGTAATAAGTAAAGCTAATCTTTTTATTCCTGGTAAAAAAATCCAGCAAATCAGATTTAAGCCTTTTTTCCATTTTTTCCTTATTCCAAAAAGGTGAATTAATAGACAAGATATCGTGAATAAATTCCTCTCCTGGATCAATTCCATCTAGATCATTATTTTCGTTTAATAATACTTTTTCCAATTCATTTAATTTGATTACTACTTCATTTTGATAAAACTCATTTTCAAATTCTTTAACTTCTTTTTCAATATTAAATTCTGGATAATTTTTTGATAAACCAAACAAAAGATCTAATAGTTTTTGCTTGCTTTCAAAAGATTCCTCGGTGTTTTTTAATTTGAATAGAATTTCTTCAATTAGCAGATCTTTAAAATTATTAAAGCTTTTATGAATCAAATAATTTTCATTTATAAGATCAAAATTAGAGTTTATTGTTCCTGGTGCAAATGAAATTGTAAGTCTCCAATCCAACATTGTATAACTTGAAGGTTGTCCACTAAGATTCTCAAAAAATGATAAGTTGCTCCAATATAATTCATCTAATTTTTCTACAGATAAGAAGTCAATTGGAATTAAAATTCCACGAGAAATTAGTTGATAAAGACTATCTTCTATATTATCATACTTAATTGATTCTAGAACCCCTTTCTGAATGAAAAGGAGATGTTTAATTGCTAAATCTTTAATTTTTGAAAACAAATTTATTCCATTTTTATCTGAATGAAATGATACATCTTTCGTTATTTTAGAAATTGAATAAAACTTAGAAAGTGTACTATGTTCAAAAAAAAGAACAGAAAAATTTGAAAAATAATCTAGACCAAAAGGATAATAATCTAGTTCATCAAAACGATCTGATGATGATACAACAATATTACCAGTATAACGATTCCAAAAAACAACTAAAAATAAATTTTTAATTTTTTTGTTTTTATTCTTTAATTCAATCTCTTTTTTGATTTTCTCTTCAATTTCTAAAGCAAAATCATCTGTCTTTACTAGTTCAAGCAATCTGCTTAAATCTTTATTGAATTTAGATTTATTTTGAAAAGTTTTCAAAATTATACCTTCTTTCTATTTTTTATTATTTTTTCTAATTATATTAATTTTTTTCTTTCAAGTTGTATGCCAAAACTATGTTTGCAAAAGTTTTAATAGTTTTGATGTTTAAAAAAATTTAAAACTATAATATCAGTTTTGTTTTAATAAAAAAAGAGTAATCTTATTATTGACTACTCTTTTTTAAATTCTATAAGAATTCTATTATAAATAATATCAAATCGTGCCTTCTCTTTTTTAGATAAAGTAAGATTCTTAAATAAAAATAGTAGAATATCTAAGCCATCTTTATTTTTAGCAGATGATTTAAAATAATTTTCAATCGATTCATCATCAATAATTTCACATGGTAATTTTCCACTTTGTACAGCAAAAATCTTCTTCATATTATCTAAAGATAAAGAAAGTTCAATCCAAAAATTAAAAGTTTTTTTAATTTCTTCTTTAACCTTATTAAAAATAAATTCATATCTAACTTCTGCATCATCAATAGCAAAATAAGGATCTCTTAATTTAATATTAGAGTAAAAAAATTCAAAGTTAATAGTTGCTAATTTAGGAAATGATCTCATTGTTTCAATATGAGGCTCTGTTATTTTGAATTCGTTAAAATCACTCAAATAGTAGATTTCAAACGCTAAGTATTTATATTGTTTGTTTGGATAATACTCCTTTTTAATTTTTTTTGTAGCTTTATCAATAAACTGATTGTCAAAACGTTTTATTTCATCAATCATTCTTTTATTATTAAATAGATGGTTAAAAAAACTTTCTTTATCAAAGTTTGATATTGCTTTGCTTAAATTATTAAAGAAGTTTGATCTCCTTTTATTTGGTTCAGGAGTGATTTTTTTCATTTTTAAAACCCTTCTTTCTTGATTTTTATTAATTATATAAAAAGAACTCTAATGGCTCTTTTTAATCTGTTAAGGATAAATCAAGAATTCTTTTAAATCTATCCCTTTCTGAATCAGTAGAAAGTCTTTTAAACGAATCTTTTATCATTTTAAAATTTGTTTTAGACATCCATTCTTTTATTTCGTCATCAGATGAAACAAAAGAAAATAGAGCCTTCCCTGCAATAAAATCAGACATTTTAACTTCGGATTTAATTCCAATTTCTAACTGTTTTTGATAAAAAGAATTCAAATTATCTTTGATTAAATTTACCAAAAATTCTTCTTTATTTTTTGCATCTAAATAATTTTTCATAAATTTAGAATAATAATTCTTTTTCATAGATTCGGAAAAAGTTAGAGTTGAAACTTTGACAAATTTATTTTTAATCATCTGTTCAGAACATACCAAGGTTCTTTTCTTTGGATCATAATAAAGATGTAGTTGAATTTTTATAGCATGTACTTTTGCAACTGAAGTAAGGAATTCAACAAGCTCTGAATCCTTTCTTAACAATTTATAAAATTTATGGTATCCGAAAGATAACCAATCGTATTGGTTTTTAGCATCTTGAATAAACTTTGGAAGTTTTTTTATAGAAGATACAGAATAAAGCTCAAGAAATTGTCTAATAGCATATTCTGGAGTTACATAATTTTTGCTACAAACAATACAATCATAAAGATTTACTAATGCAATGAAAAAGCCACTACTCTTTAGATTATCTCTACTTTCCATTATTTTTGGAACAGTTTTTATCTTAGTTAATTTTTTCCATCTATCCAAAATCTCATTATCCCAAAAAACTTTTGAATTTAGTTTAGATAATTCTGAAGTTGAATTTTGCAAAAAATCTATTAATGTGGTTTCGTTTTCATAAAGTTTAATTTTAGAAAGATCTTCATAATTAAAATTATTTATTAAATCTTTTATAGAGTCAATAAAAGAAATTTTTTCATTGTTTGTTTTTACAGTAATGTTTTTCAAAAAAATAACCTTCTTTCTTTTTTTAATTAATTATAAAGTTTTAAGTTTTGTTAATTATTAAAAAAGAAATACAGCTGTAAAATTAATTTGAATATAGTTATTTATAATTAAAATAAAACCGGGATAAGGCTTCTGGTTAGAAAGAAGGGGAAAATGAAACAATTTAATAAAAGTAGTGAAGTGGAAATAACTAATCCTAAAAAAATGGAAAGGTTGTTAAAGTGGACTCAAGAAGATCTTACTATTAAATCTTTTTCTAAAACTCAAAAACAAATGATTCATAATGTTATGACTTTAGCTGACTGTTTATACAGAAAAAATAAAAGCTATAATTCTGCTGCAGCTAAATCATTCAAATCTGAAAAAATTCAAATTATTTATAATTTAAAAACTGAAACTATGGAGTTTTCATGTAGTAGTAGAGCAGCTTTGATAAATGAAAAAATTTTGTCTGTTAAACCTTTTGATATAGAGTTAGTTGAATCTCAAATTGAAAGAATTCATTTGCTTACTATTAATCTAGAATCTTTATTACAACGAATGAGTTGTTCTGAAGTGAATGAAATCTTCATGGAAAAAGAAAGAAACGATCAAAATAGAGATTATTGTGAACGTAGAGACTTAGCTTTTAAAAATAAAGCCGGGTTTGATAAACTTTTGGATTTAATTGTTCAAAAAATAAAAAGATCATTCAAAAAATCTTATTTATCATTTATGAGGAGTGAATTTTGTGAGAATATTCCATTATACTTTTCTCAAGCTCAATTAGATCACTATGCTAGAATGAAATTATATCAGAGTGAAAGCTTTTACAGCGGTGATACGGGTGTGAATTTTGTAGCCGATAAACTTTTTTATCAATTTGTTGAAAACAATAAAGAGCTTGAACCTTTAAAATTTTACTCGGAAAATTTTTTAAATGATGCAATTTTAAACAAGTCATATCATTTGAGTAGTCAAAATGTTGAAGAAGTAGGAATTATTATTCCAGAAATTAAATTTAAGCAACTGTTCTCAGTTTTAGGACCTCAAAAATCTCTTGAATTGATTAAGACAAGACTTGACCCATTCTTTGACAATTTAAGTAATGAGAATTTCTTTAATCTTGCCGAAACTATAGAAAATCTATTTAATTCAATAGCAACAATGTCTCGCTTTGATAAAAGTTTTAAAGTAAAAGATTTTGAAGAGTTTTATTTGTTTTTCAGTCAAAAGTTAAAAGCATTACAATCTATTGAAGGTAAAGGTGATAGAATGTTTATGCTTAACAAGATTAACATTGATTATTTTGTAAATAACATTAAGGAACCATTTGCGGTAAATTTTGCATTATCTGGCTATTGGAATGAAAAACTTGAAAAATTATTAAAAAACGGATTTACAATTAAAACTAATATCTTTAGTGATCCAGACGATTCATTTCGTTCAGCTTTTTATTCTCTTACAGAATTACAGCGTACAATTGTTAAATCCCAAAAAAATAATTTTCCTGGAACTGTATTAGTTTCAAAAAACGAATTCGATGCGATTAAAGGTTTGAAAAATCTTTGGATTGAGACTAAACCTGAAATCCAAAAAAGTCTTGACTACTTTGAATTAAGAAATAAATTCTTTTAAAATTAAAAAGCTCATAAAAGAGCTTTTTTTATTTAATAATTGAATTAATTAAATTACCAATCTTATCAAGATTATCTTTCAATTCTTTAGAAAGGAACCATTTCCCAGATTTAGTTGCATAAGCAATTAATTGTAATCCTGCAAAACAGATTTTTTGATGTTTATCTTTATCTGCGTTTAGAATAGCTTCACCTAAAATGAATTCAACATCCCCTTTTTCAATTTCAGAATGGAAGCTATCAGATAATTCAATCAATTCCATAAGTTTAAGATAATTCAATGAAAAGTCTTTATTAATTTTGAAGGTAAGTTTTTCATTAGATTTTGAAATTAATAGCCGGATTAATTTTTCAGAAAAACTTTTTGTTGATTCAGAAGACTTTGCAGTAGATGCAAAATAATATAAATCATCTAATTCTAAATAATCAAAGTTATTTGTAAATCTTATTTTCAAAGTTTGATAAAATAATTCTTTCAAATTATTTCCGACATACCAACCAGAAGACAAAGATCTAGAAATTGTTTTGATTGTATCGGAATAATAATGTTTATTCTTATTCAAAATTTCCAAATAGTTTTCATTTTGAATCATGAATCCAGCTAACTTTTCATAATGTTTTAAAACCATTTCAGAATTATCATAGTTCAACCTAAAGTTTAAGTCGTAAAGAATTTTAGAAGAATAGTTTTTAATCAATTCTTTTCTAATAAAGTAAAAACCATTAAATTCACTATTAATCAAATCATTTCTCTCTTCGACGTTTTCTTTTAATGGATTAAAAAATAAAGCCTTTGAAAGATTTTTATGTAAAAATCTTTTTGTTTTATCTAAGAAAACTGTTTCTGGTTCTTCCAACAAAATCATTAGAGGATAAATTGGAGTTTCACCAGATTTCAATATAAATGACAAAATCTCTTTACCCAATTCGGTTGAAAACTTTTTATATAGTTGATGATCTGAATTAAATTGTTTTTTTGATAGCCCATCTACAATTTTTTCCGAAAGATCTTTTGAATATGATTCAAAACCCGGGGTTGATAGGTTTAAATAACAATCCCTCCATGAAAGATATGATGTAATCTTATTATTGGCTTCAAAATTAAAACAAAAAGTTATTTTTTTGCTTTCTAATTCTAATAAGATTCCAATTGGTTTTTTATTATCCAAACAATAAGATAATCCACCATCAAGTCCATCCCATTTTAGGCAGTTGGACCAAACCAAATCGAATTTCCATCCATCTCCCTTACACAAACTCTCAACGGATTCATTTAGACGATTCATAAAATCTTTTTTTACTTGATTTTTTGAAAACATAATTTCCTTCTTTCTATCTAATACAATGTTAGATTTTATTTAATTATAAAAAGAATCCCAATTTTGTTGGGAATTATTTTTATATTAAATTATTTTTGTAGTTTCAGAAACAACTTCCATCATAATAAGAGATTGTCCTTCAACCTTTGGACCCATAACAAACATACAGGTTCAAAAACCAGTTGATGAGCTAGGGGCTGTCATGGATTCCCTTTGGACCCATAACAAACAGACAGGTTCCAAAACCTCGTAAATTGTTCAAAACCTATTATTTGTATCTGGGCGTCTTCGATAAAAAGCTGTTCAAGTCCGTTACGGTCAAACTATCTTAGTTAGCCCCATTGCGGTTTCTCTTAGATCTTAGTATCGTTTAGACTTGCAACCAACTCAGGCTCCCCGAGTTAGCGGTTGCTAAAGATTGGAACCAAAGAATCCAACCTAGAAGATTTTAACTTCTGAATCTATTATAACAAAACAATTAAACATTGTCAACAGTAAAGTAAAAAAAGAGATCTTTATTTTTAGATCTCTTTTTTTATTAGAATAGGTATATCTTAATAAATTAAAACGGAGATTGCTTTGTTAATTCACTCATAACTGAATAAAAGTTTTCTATAGTTCATCCCCGGATTTTAATTTTACTTTTAATTTCAATTGATCACCTTCTTTAAAAAGTGAAGGATAAAATTCTTTATCTGAATCTGAAAAAGATAGCCTAATAGAATCAACAGAGTTAGAGTCATTTTTAATAAATTCTTTTCTTGATAAAGGAATAAATTCTGTTTTTACAAGAGTTTGATCATCAAGTTTTTGAATAAGCATAGCGAACAGAATTGTTTGAATGGTAAAAACACCTAAAAAAATAAAAAGTACATTTCCGAATCCTTTAAAGAATCTTTTTGTAAATCTGATTTTACTAATAAAAAATAAAACTATGCTTAAGAAAACCATAATAAACAAAAGGCTAAAAACCATCCAGCAAAAACAAATTGATTAATAGTTCCATTTTCTAGATTTTGCAACTTTATAAAACCTATATCAAGCAACAATTTCAAAATTATTTCTGCTATACCTTAAAGGTAAGAAAAAAGATTATCTACATTAGTATTCAAATTTTAACCTACTTTCTAAAATTTATCAAATTATCCATTATTCAATATAGAATAAATCAGATGTTTCAAATTCCAAAACAAATTCTTCTTCTTGTCTTTCTCTAGTTTTACCAAAAAGCTCATCTTTAAAATTTTTTGATTTAACAAAAGCTTTTTTAACTTCATCTTTTTTACCTTTAACTATTTTTAGATTTTCTTTACTGTAATAAAAATCTTTTGTAAAAGTTTTTCCATCTGCTTTAATAACTAAAGAAAGCTGTTCTCCAACTTTAAGAGTTGAAGGTTGAATTTTGCTTCCTGTATTTGTTGAAATAATGTAAGCTTCTTCGACTCCTTCAGATGGAAGGATAGTTGTTGTAGTTTCTTTTATTACCTCTGTTTTTATTAAAGTAGTTGGATCTGAAGGTACAGAAATTACATAAAGTAAAAAAGTGATGATGAATGAAATAATCACTGATGAAAGTAATTTGTTTATATCCTGAATTTCCTCGTCATCATGTTTTATTGGAATAAATGAACGAATAATGATAAAAATAATAACATAAGTTGATAAAACCGGTAAAAAAAAGCTATGGGTTATATCACTTTCAGAAAAGCCAAGAAATAGATCAAATTTTTCGATAAACCATATCCAAAAAACAAGCATATAACAAAACTCCTTTTTTATTAACTATTATTTTATCAGAAATAATAGTAAAAATCAACAAAATGGCAGATTAATCAAAATCTGCCATTTATTATTCGTTAACAAAAAATGGATCTGTTGTACTCATTTCTAAAAGAATATCATTTTCCTCTCGAATTCTTGTTTGGTTAAAAACTGTATCTCGAAATTCTCTTTTTCTGATATAACCAGCAGAAACCTCATCTTTTTCACTTTTTGTAATTTTTAGATTTTCTTTTTTATATTGAAAATCTTTTTTAAAACTGCTCTCACCTACTTTAACAATTAAAGTTAATTCGTCACCATCTTTAAGAGTTGAAGGTTGTGCCTTTTCTCCTGATTCTTTCAGAATAAGTAATGTATCTGTAACTCCTTCAGAAGGGATAAATGTGGTAGTAGTTTCTTTAATTAAATCTGTTTTTATTAAAGTTGTTATATCTGATGGCAATGAATTAATACAAAGAATAGCAGTAATAAAAGAAGCAAACATTGCTGATACTATTAGATGAATCAAATTAAAGTCATCTTTCAACAAGCAGCACATTAAAACAACAATAATAATAAAAATAATAATTAATGTAAACATTATCGGTAAAGCAAAACTTTGATTAATTCCTTGTTCAGAAAAATCTTTAAATAAATGAAGTTTTTCAATCACCCAAATCCATAAATTTAACATAATAAAACCTTTCTAAAATCATAATTAAACAACTTTTAAAAATTCATCCTTAAAAAAATCTGTTTTACCGGTAGAACTCAAACCAGTTTCCAGCTCTCTCATAGTACGATCTTGATTACTTAAAAATCTTTCAAAATTTTTTGAACATAATTCAAGGTCAACAGTTTTTTTATCATCCTTTACATGTTGAAGCAAAAATGCAGAATACAAATCACGTTGAACTTTAAAATTATCAACATTTTTAGTTCTAGTTGAAAGTGATACTTTAATGTATTCACCTGTAGTGTGATCTAACTGACTTGCTTTAACAGAACGAGTATCTGCTTTGATAAAAGTTTTACCTTCTTTTTCAGCACGTTCTTGAATAAAAGCGATTAATAGACCCGGAGCACGATGACCAATAGTAGAACCAAATCGTTTTTTACTTTGAAATTTCCCAGTCTTTTCATTAACTTTAGTTTCTTTTGTTCGTTTTGCTAATCCAGAAAAATTCATTTCTTCGACAACAAATCTATCTCCATATGAAACAATTTTTTTAGCTAATGTACGATGAGCTAAATTTCGACTTAATGCTTCTTTGCGTTTTAATTCAGAAAGATTTTTCAAATCTCTTTTATATCTAGAACTGTACTTCCAAGTTTTCTTACCTGCTTTAATAGTTCCATTTTCATTATAATTTTCTGGATTTGTAGAACGTCTTTTTCTTTCCAAAGAACGATTTAGTCTAGCAATCTCATAAGCTCTTTCAAATCGTTTTTCATCTGGAAATAACTCTTCTAATTCTGTTTGAACTTCAGAACTAACTGCGATAGTTGAAGTCCCAATATCAATACCAACAGAACCACGTCCACCTTCTAATCCTGTTCCAGGAGCAACCCCATCCATTACAGCTTGCAAATAATAATTTTCTTTACCATTAATTTTTTTTCTAATCAATTGCCAATACAACAACTTATTTTTAAAAACTTCATCCTCATATTGATCTCTTTTAAAGTTAATTTTAATTTTAATTAACGTTTTCTTTTTTCGTTTTATTCCAAAACAAATAAAATCTTCATCAAGATAGATCCCCTCATTTGAATATCCAGAAATAAGAGAGTTAATTTGTTTACTAAAATTAACTCGATTAGCTCCATTAGCAAATTTCATTTTTGAAAACGCCAACCAAGCACGAAAACCCAATTTTTCACAAATCTTTGAATATAGATAATCTTCAAGATTTAAAGTTTTTCTGAACTCTGATGCAATTTTACCTCCTGTAAACTTACCTTCAAGACCATAAACTTTATCTAAATTTTTTAAAACTTCATTTCTTTCAGAACCTTTAGGTAGTTTATAAGCTTTTTTATATAGTGGATCTTTTTTCATTTTGTTATTTCGTTTTAACAATTCTTTTAAAGTTAAATTGTAAACTGATTTTGCCTGTTTGAATCTCTTATTTAATTGTTCTTTTTCTTGATTTGTTGGTTTTAAACCAATAGTATAAACGAATACCATAATATAAATTCCCTTCTTTTTTTGCTAAAGTTTTGTTTTGTTTTAATTTATTACTATTTTATCAAAAACAATAAACTTTATCAATAATTTTTATTAAAAAAATAAAAAAAGCTAAGAAAAATCTTAGCTTTTGAAATTACAATTTAAACTTTTTCGAAACAACTTGAAAGAATAATTCTTTTGATTCTTCATCCATCTTTTCTGACAATTTAAAAACCTCTTTCATTTTGAAATTATTAATTCCTTTCAAAATAGAAGATTCAGAAACAAACTCTAAAGGAACTTCTTTATGAAGAAAATTTTTAAAATTAAATTGCTTGTTTTTTGCTTTATTAACAAATTCATATAAATTATTAGATAATTCTTCTTTCACAATCTCTTTCAAGTTTGACTCGTACTTGTTAATTAGTTTATAAGCAAAAGAATTTAATTTTCCATTTTTGAATTCAAGACAAATTTCTCCCAAATTAAATTGAAACTCATCTTCTGGATTCATAGTAAAATAATCTTCTTTTAAATTGTAATAAAGATTAAACCCCAAAGACCTTTCATCTGAAGTTAGTTTTGTAATAACTTCAGTTAATTCCGAACCAAAAACAGTTCTATCCCCTCTATTACAGCTAAAGTATTGATAGTAACTAAGATTTGAATAGTTGGCATGGTCAAAATTTTTAGTAATTAAAATTCTAAAATCAAAATCATTTTTATCTAAATCAAACAATTCAGCAATTACTTCTTCAAGTACAGATAAATCCTCTTTTCTTTTTGAATAAAAGATTTTTTTTAATTTAAAAAGAGTTTTGAGTTTATTACTTTTATAGAAGGAATTGTAGTCATTCATCCATTCTGGTTTTTTATTTAATTTCAAACTTTGAAGAATATTGTTAACTTTTAATTCTTTGAATCTTTTATTTGCAAAAGTAAAAGCAACAGTTTTAAAATCTCCCAAATCAACAGTTTTAGAATAGTCAAAAAGATTATTTTTACCGAAAATTACAGAAAAGATACCTTTGGTTTTGCTTTTATTCGCATTAAATAAATAATCTACATCTTCAATAGTAACAGAAGATGCTTTATTTTCAAGTTGTTCAATAATTAAATTCATTTTGTCCATTATTAGACCTTCTTTCTATCCGGAGCCCGGTTTTATTTTAATTATAAAAAAACAACATCACTAATAAGGATGTTGTTTTTTTGATCAATATCCAAGAATAATTTCGTCTCTAAAATTAGCATTCATACTCAAGAAGCCTGATCCTGAATTTATTGGAGTAGAAGATAAGAATCTGTAACTATTCAAGTAACCATTCTTTTTCAACCTTTTCAATTCTAAATTAAGTAGAATCTTATTCTTAAAAGAAAGCTCCCTTTTTCTTGATTTCAAATAGTGAATAATTGTAGCTCTAAAAGATATTGCATCTATTATAAATTGCACAGTAAATGGATCGTATTTTTTATAAGTCTTAATAAAATTCATTTTGTTATGTGTTTTTAATTGATAAAACGAAATTAAAACTTCTAAAATAAAAAGTGCGCTTATATCTTCATTAATTAAAGAAATTGATTTATTATAAAGTTTTTTTGAATAATCAAACAATTCATTTGCATTTATTCTTTCAAACGGTTTTAACAATAAATCAAGGCGAAAATTTAATAGTTCATTTATTTTGTCTGAATTTTTAAACTTTTCTTTATTCTTTGAATAACTTCGAAGTTTTAAGTATTGTTTGGGGTTACTGTCTTCCAAAACAACTTCATCAAAAGGTCTTATAGCTTCTAAGATTTTCATAAAATCGTCTTTAACTTCATCAAAAACAATGAAAATAAAATCTTCATATCGCATCGTAGTTAATCTAGATATAGTAATAAAACTTTCAAACTTTCCAGATAAAGATGCAACCAATGTCAATCTAGGTTCTGAAACAACTTTTATAAATTCTAAAATTTGCTCTTGTTTGTAAAGTCCAAATAAGAGATTTGTAACAGATTGTTTTTTCTTTTGAAGTTTATCAGAATAACAAGATTCAAAATTACCTGAATTAAGTTTAGATATTAATTCTAACCTTTCTTTTTCTGTTAAAGAATTTAATTCAATTACTTTATCAACTAAAGAGTTATACAGATCCATAGTTTTATGGCTTTTTTGTTTTATCATTATTTTCCCTTCTTTCTCAACTTTTAAAATAGGTTTTTTATTAATTATAAAAAGCAGACATAAGCCTGCTTACTTTATTTTTCTAAGAAACATCCTAGACCTGAAACAATTAAAGGAAATGGAGTATAGATTTTTTTTGATAAATAACCAAAATTATTGATTCTATCTCTTTCCTTTTTTAACCAAACTTTATCAAAAAATGAAAGTTTAGATTGATCTAAATTATTTAATTCTTTTGAAATAAAAGCTAGTGAGTCAATAATATAAGGGAAAGAGTCAGCTTCTTGATTAAAATCAAAAAGATCTTGATTTAAATAATTAGACCATAAAAAATCTGAAGCTAAATAAGTCAAGTTTTTTAATTCTCTTTCACAATACTTTTTAAGTGCTTTGATTAATTTAATTTTAATTTTTTCAGATTTTGAATTTTCTATTTTCATTCTAAGATTAAAAAAATTTTTCTGACAACAATAAAGAGTGGAAGAATTATCGACTTTTATTTCTTGAGAAGAAGATAATAATTCAAAAAACTTATATAAATCAGAAGCATCGTCTGAATAGTTGAACAATAAAAATGATGGAGAGTTAAAACTTTTAATTCTAGTTGATATAGTTGATAGATTCCCGGAATTCTTATCCAATAAAATTCCAATTTTAGGTTTTGTTACTGAATCAATCAATTTAGAATTATTGAAATTAGATAAATCCTTTACTAAATCCAGATATAATTTCGATTTTGCACTATTAAACAAAAATCTATTATTAGATTTTGGATTAAATTTATGAAATAAATGACTAACAGATTCACCTTTTGTTAGCATTTTAATTCTTTCATCAAACTCTTTTTTATTTAAAGAGCTTAGTTCTTTAACGATTTCAGAGAATTGTTCGGCAATCAAACTATTTTGATTAGTTTGTTTTTTTATCATAATTTTATTTTCCTTCTTTCTAACCTTAACCGGTTTTATTTTAATTATAAAAAAGCTGAATAATCAGCTTTCATTAAAAATTAATAAAACTTACAGTTAAAAAGAAAAGAAGCATCCTAATCCTTCCTTTATAACATCATTATTTCTAGAATTCGAAATTGATAAATAACCATGTTTTTCTAATTTTCGCTTTTCTTTTTTTAGCCAAGCTCTCTTAAAAAAAGGAAGAGATTCAACTTTCAATTTACCTCTTTTCTTTCAATTAAAAAATAAAATTAAATCCTTGTTTTTTTATAAACGGAAAAAACTTTTTATTTTTAGATAAATAACCAAAATGTTTTAATTTTAATTGTTCATTATACAACCAGATCTTATTAAAAAATGATAGATTTTTATCTTGGAATTCGTTTATTTCTTTTGAATAAAAAGCTAAAGAATCAAAAACAATCATTGTTGATTTGTTATAAAGCCTGTCATAACCTCTATCAAAATAATAAGCACTTGTTCTTTTTCTGTAAACAATAAGCATAGTTGCTAAAACATTATGACTTTCAATAATTCTAAATGAGTCTTTTAATAATTTATAAAAGTTTTTTAAAACTTTTATTTTATTATTAGAATCATCTAAAGTTTTAATAAACATAATTCTAGAAATTAATTCATTAACAAAGTTGCTATCTTTTGAATTGCTTTCCAATTTATCAAATGAGCTATCCATGAATAGTCCCGGGTTATCAAAATCATCTTCAAAATTAAAAATAGCAAAATTATCCGTTTTTATTGATTGACTTCTAGTAGGAACAATTGATACTGACTGTTTATTAAAATCAACTAAAATCCCAAGTCTTGGACTAATACAGGATTGCATAATTTCTTCTATTAAATCATTAGAAACTGTTTGATCTAATACCTTAGTAATAGTCAAGCGAATCAATTCATAATTTGTTTTACTATCTATTCCTGAATTGTAATAGTGGGAGCGGGATTCTTTTTCAGTTAAATTTTTCAAAAGTTCATCTCTTTCATTTTTATTCATATTATAAAGTTCATTATAAGTAGCAAAAAAAAGTTCGTAAACTTTATTTTTTTGTGGTTTTAACATAGAAACATAAACCTTCTTTCTAACTACAACTAGTTTTATTTTAATTATAAAAAGACTGGATAGATTCCAGTCTTCTTAATCAAGAAAAGATAAATCCCATTCCTTCTTTTGTTACAGAAGAGGTTAGCCATTTACCTTTAGATAGGTATCCGTGATTCAGCAATCTTTTTCTTTCTTTTTTCAACCATAATTTTTGGAATAAAGACAATTTACTTTCATCAAAATTATTTATTTGCTGAGAATAAAAGGCTAAAGCATCAATTGCTATCAATAATTTATAATGATCTTTAACTGATTCTTTGAATTTGTTGTTAGGATCATTTACAACTTGTTTTTGGTTTTCTAAAAAAATAGAAACCATAATTTTTAAAAACTTTGAGGAATATCCGTTGAATGGTAAATCTGCCCAATACAAAAGTTCTTGGAGTTGGGTTACTTTATAATTTGAATCATCTAAAGATTCTATAAATCTTTTTTTACTAAATAAAGTTTTTGTTAAATTATCAACTTCTTCTTTTTTATTTTGAAACAATTCAAGATAAAGATCTGGAGAATTAAAATCCTCAGAATAGTTAAAAATAATTTGATCTTTTATTCTAACAGTTTTGCTTCTAGTTGGGATAATTTCTGCATCGCCAGAATTCAAATCAACTAGAATTCCTATAGATGGTTTGGTTATAAAAGAGATCAAACTTTTATTCAAAACATTAGAATAATCTTTACCCATCCAATCCCAAAGAGAGATTGCAATATCTTTCTGTCTATTACTACCTGAAATAAATTGATTGCAAAAATGAGATTTTGATTCCCCTTTAGTTAAGCGTTTTAATAAGTTATCCTTTTCTCTTATAGTTAAAGAATTTAGTTTATTAAGAGTTTCAAAAAATTGAGAGTTTTTTGATTCTTGATTATTTAAATTAATCATTATTTGCCTTCTTTCATCTTTGTCAAAGAGTTGACTTTTTATTTTAATTATAAAAAAGGAGTCTATTTAATATAAATTCCTTTTAGTAACTTAAAAAGTATCCAATTCCAGTTCGACCACTTCTATAAAGATAACCATCAAAACTCACTTTCTTCAAAAACATAGCTATAAATTATTTTAGAAATTCTGTCTTTCTGAATATCATCAATATTAGTAAAACCAATTTGCAAAGAATAAAGTTCTTTGTTTCGTAGATACTCTTTCAATTCTTCATCTGTTAACATTTCAAGTGGAGCAGTCCCGTTTTCAAAAAGAACTTTCATAATTCCAATACTATTAGATAGAAGTTTATAATGAGATCTTATCATACTTGAAATAATTTCTTTAATTGCTTTAGCAGGTGAATCACTTTCAGAGATCTTTGTTACATGGTTTGAGGGAATTCCAAATTCTTTATTTAGTTTTAAACTTCCAATTTCAAAATTATTTATATCTTTTTTGAAAGAAAATTTGTTTTTTGAAAAAGAGTAAAAGATTTTAAATTCGCATTTTAAACTTTTATTGTTTGAGTACGAAATAGAATTTAAAAACTTGTAAAAGCTAGCAATTCCTTTATTAAATAAAAAACGTTTAAGGAATACATGTTTTGATGTAAAGCCAATTTTCTTACCTTTAAATAGTTTATAAAATTCATTTTTAATTATTTCATAATCTTTTGAACTTAAATAAAAATAATTTTTCATACATTCTGCAAAACCTACCACAATAAGATCTAGAGAATCTGATTTGATAGTTTCAAACATAATTTTATAAAACTTTTTAAATTCTCCAACTTTTTTAGCATCTTTAACTGCTTTAGCACTCTTAAACCATTCAGGAGGGGTTGATTCTAAATTGAACTCTTTATAGAATTTTTCCAAAGATTCAAAGTCAAACGTAGCATCATTTAACTCTTCAGTAATTTCAGAAATAACTTCTAATAAAGTTGAGTCAGATTTCAAATCTTTTAAAAGATTACCCTTTTTTAAGTGAGAAAGGTCGTTTTCACTAAAAACTACCCTTAAACTATTAGAGTCAAACGATTCTTTAATTGTTTCAGCAGAGATTGTTTTAGATAATTCTAAAAATTGTTCCAGATAATTACCTCTGGTATTCAAAGTTGTTTTTTTAATCATAAAAACCTTCTTTCTAACCGTATCCCGGTTTTTATTTTAATTATAAAAAAGCTGAATAAATCAGCTTTTTAATTTGTAGATTGTACCACGCTTTCAATAATTCGCAACCATCTTTCATGTTCAGATTTTGGAATTGATTGAAAAATAGAATTGATCTCTCTCAGATTTAAAGTTTCCAAACTTACAGAGATGCTATTATCATCTAAAACAGCCGCAGGAAACTTCCCTTCGATAACACCTTTAAAACTTGGTTTATTCTTTGACAGATGAAGATACTTTCTCTGTAAAGCAGAAGAAATCATTTTCGTAATTTCTTCTAGATGATTTAGGTTTTCATCTGACAGCTTTTTCAAAAGTCTAGTATCGGAACCAAAATCTCTTGCGAGTTTTAATTCTGTTACAATGAATCTATCATCTTTTTTTATTAAAGAAAGGGAATCCTCGGAAAAAGAATAATAAATCGGTAATTGAATAAGTTCGAAACTACCATTTGCTAGAAAAGAAATAATTTCAAAAAATCTTTACATAATCTTCTAATATAAGTACCATTGCTATAATAGGTACCACGAGAAGAAAACTCATAAATCTCTTTGGCTAATTTATCCTTTTTAGACTTCTTCAACAGTTTAAGTGATGTAGTCCGGTCAGGAACAGTTTTGTTAAACTGTAAGAAACTTTTTTCTGCAGAAGCTTTTAAATCTTCATCGTTAAAGTTCCCATAATAGTTTTTAGCCAAATCTTGAAGAATTTTAATTCCATTATCTGTTTGATCAACTGTTAATGACATAATGGCGTTATTGTTGGTGTTGTTCAAGTTTTCTGCTATCACCTCATAACTACCATTGAAGATTTTATTAACTTCATCGCTTGATAAATTGATAGACTTTTGTCTTAAGAGCTCTAGTTGATTTGAACTACCTTTTTTAGAATCGTTAATAATCATAATTTCCTTCTTTCTTTGGAAAATCCAATTTTATTTTAATTATAAAAAAAGAGTAATTGAGAACTCAATCACTCTTATCTCTTATTTTGTAATCATTTCATTAACAATTTCAATCCAAAACTCTTTATCATTATTTGGTAATTTTTTAAGAGTTTCATTAATCTCATCTAAATTAAGAAATCTCAAACCGTTTTCAATATCGGATTTATTTAATAAAAGAGTTGGGAATCTTCCTTCAACAGCCCCAGAAAAGTTAACTCTATTTTTTGATAGATGCAAGTATTTTTTTCTTAAAGCAGTTGAAATCATTTTTTTAATTTCTTCTTTAGAATCCAATTTTTTATCATTTAGTTTGTTCATTAACAGATTATTAATGCTAAAGTCTCTTGAAAGCTTTAATTCTGTAACAATAAAACTTCCATCTTTTTTAATCAAAGAAAATGAGTTGTCGAGTAATGAATAATAAATTGGAATAGTTAAAAGATTAAAACAGTCGAGAGTCATTAAGAATAAAAATTGAAAAAGATCAACTCTTTCTTTATCTAAATAACACGTTAAAGACTCCCACCTACTTTTTTTAGTAAACCAATATCGAATTGCTTTGATACCTTTATTATTAATTCCAACATCAAAAAACAAACAACAAAGTTCTTCAATTTGACTACAATTCATTCTAGTTGAACTAACAGCTTCATATAGCTTTCTAGCTAATTCAACCTTTTTTGATTTTCTAAAATTACCAGGACTTTTAATCCACTCTGGAACATCTTTGTCAAAAAAAAGAAAATGCTGCTTCAACATAACCTTTATAAAGAGAACTGCTTGAATTATCATAATTTTTAGAAATTTCTTCTAAAATTTTAATACCGTTATCATCAACTTTAACAGTTGAAGGCATATTCTTTTTGTAAAGATCTCTAATTAGACCATAACTTTGTTCAAATAATTTTTCAACTTCATCTACTTTAATAGATAAAGATTTTTCCCTCATCTGTTCCAAATAAAGTGAACGTCTATTCTGTTTCTGTTCAAGAGCTGGTTCGCTTTTAATCATGAATTAAACCTTCTTTCTAACCGTTTATTCCGGTTTATTTTAATTATAAAAAAAATCGAGACCTTTTAAAAATTCTCGATTTTATTTAGTTTTAATTTTTTAACGTCCTAATAATCCATCTACAATTGAATCATAACGCTCTAATTCTAATTTTGGGATTGATTTTCTTAATTCTTTTAAATCATAAAGATTTTTAAATCTGATATTATTCTGAATTTCTTCATCTGATACTAAAGCAAATGGAAACCGTCCTTTTATAAAACCATCAAAACTTGCTTTATTTTTAGAAAGATGAAGATACTTTCTTTTTAATCCACTAGAAATTACTTTTTTTATAATCTCAACCGGGTTAGAATCTTGTTTATTAAGTGCTGACATGAGATTATTCATTGTTCCATCAGAAACTTTTAAATCCAACTCTACAATTTTAAAAGAATTTCCATCATCAAATCTACTAAGATTTCCACTAGACATTGAAAAATAAATTGGAATAGATTTTTCTAAAAACAATTTATTTTCAGTCAATTTTGAAATAAGTTCATAAAGATACTTGTTTTTATTTCGCAAGTGAGTCCTAACACTTGTATAGTATCGTTTATTTTCCAAGCTTTCTTTAAATCTTAAAGTAGCAGGATCCGAATCATCCAAATCAAATAAAGTTCTAAAATCATAAATTACTTCATTTGTTCCAGAATCACATACATTCATAGAATTTTTTAATTTTTTTAGTTTACTAACTTTACGAGCTTGAATAATTGATTCCGGTGATTTCATCCACTCTGGAATATCAATTCCAACTCCTGTTTTTATTAAAAATTCTATTTCTGAATTATCAAATGATTTCATTTCATGACTTTGACTTAATTTCTTCAATAACTCTAAACCATCATTGCCATTTTTTTCAATTTCTTTTATATCAATTCTATGCTTAACTGTAAGCCTAATATTATCTGCATAGATCTGAGCTGCAGAATCCTTGAATAATTCAAGCACTTGTTCATCTGAAACTGTTTCAGACATAATTCTCAATTTTTCTAATACATTAGTTGACTGTTGTTTATTTTCTGTTGTAATAATCACAATTAAAACCTTCTTTCTAACCGTCTATTCCGGTTTGTTTTATTTTAATTATAAAAAAATCGAGTGCCATTAAAGAATCTCGATTTTAGTTTTCAATTTTTAAATTTTAACGTCCCAACAAACCATCTACAATTGAATCATAACGATTTAATTCTAGCTTTGGAACAATTTTTCTCAATTCTTTTAAATCATAAATTCCCTTCGATTGGAGATTATCCCAAATTTCTTTATCTGAAAGCAAGGAAAACGGAACCCGTCCCTTTTTAAACCCATCAAAAGTTGCCTTATTTTTAGATAAATAAAGATACTTTCTTTTTAATCCGCTAGAAATCAAATTCCTTACAACATCAATAGGATTAGAATCTTTTTTACAAAAAGTTGACATTAGCGTATTCATTGTTCCATCAGAAATTTTCAAATCTAAATCTGCAACTATGAAAGAGTTACCATCATCAAATCTACTAAGCTTCCCACTAGATAATGAAAAATAAATTGAAATAGGTTTTTTTAGAAACAATCTGTTTTGAGTAACCTTCATCAAAAAAATCTCAAACTTATTTTGATTTCGTTGTAGATATTGACTTCCAGTCATATAATTTTGCTTTCCATAAAATGAATTACGGAAACGAATTACTGCAGGATGATATTCTGTCAAATCAAACAATGACATAAAATCTGCGACAAATACATTTGAATCACAATAACGCTTATTCAAAGAATTTTTCAATTTCTTTATTGCAGTTACTTTTCGAGCTTTAACAATTGCTTCTGGAGATTTCATCCACTCTGGCAAATCAATACCTGTTGAATCTTTTAACAATTCATTAAGTGTAATAGGATTAAAGGGCTCAAATTTTGCATTTTTACTAATCTCATAAAGTAAATCTAAACCATTATTTCCCTTATTTTTTATTTCATTAATATCTACAAATTTTTGTGCTGTCGGATCTACAACATCATTATAAATTTCACTTGCAGAACCTTCAAATAATTCAAGAATTTGAGTGTCTGAAACTGATTCAGACATTAAACGCAATGCTTCTAAAACATTACTTGATTTTTGATTTTCTTCTGTTTTAATCATATTAAAATCGCCTTCTTTCTCATAACCGGATTCCGGTTTTATTTTAATTATAAAAATCAAATAAAAAAAGAGGTCATCTTGGTGACCCCAACCACAAATTGTGGTTTGTTCCACTTCTAACATCATCGTTTTTTGCGATTTGTGTTAGAACATGACATCCTTATTAACAATATTGCTCCCAACAATTACGCTGTTAAAAAGCGAAATCTATCTCAGCTGTCTTGACTACTAATAATAAACTCGACTTTAAAGGCTAATATCGGACCTAACTAAGGATATAGATCTAGGTTTATTAGAACCTTACTCTTATATTATAACCTTTTTTTCTTTTTTGTCAAGAACCTATTACCAACCTTTTAAAATTAAAATAATAAACTTTAATAGATTGGTTAATTTAATTAACTTGATTATTAAATAAAAAAATAGAGAAGATTTAACCTCTCTATTTTTTATTGTTTGGATTTTTAAAGAATTCTAATGCATCAATGAATCTTGTTACATTATCAATGTCAATAATTTTCCTCCATCCCAAAATCTTGTCAGTAATAATTAGTTTAACATTACCATCATAATGAGCATCTTCTAATTCAAATTGGTTGGCAGACGAAACTTCGACAAACTGAATTGAATTATATAGATTATATTCTTTTTTGTCAATTTTTTCTAACAGTTTTCCAACAACTTCAGAAATTAATTTTGAATCTGTCTTTTTGTTATAGTAAATTTTAATTGAATTATTATTTTTTAACAAAAATGGGTCATGGATGGTTTTATCAGACGACCCTCCAACTAAAACAGAATAAATAAAGGTTTTATTAAAAGTAGCCATATCGGAACGATCTTCATCAGTTTTTAATGAATTAAAAATTTCTCTTGTCGAATTTTTTTCTTCAAGAAACTGTTTTTCCGCTTCTTTAATAATTTCAGAAACTTTATTTTCTTCTTTTTGATACCAAGCATCTAACATTGTATTATTTACTTGACTATCTGCTGTTAAATTCTTTGTCTCAAAAGAATCAATTTTTTTTCTAGTTCTAGATCCATCTGCATGAATAATTTCATATTCTCCGTATAGCAGATCATACCAATCACCAAAAACAAAACTGTAACTAGCTTTGTTTAGAATCTCAAAATTTTTCATTTTTAATTTATGTTCGATTCTAATAGCTTCTTTTTCTTTTACAATTTCTAATTGTTCTTTATTATGTCTAATAAGGAATCCAACTAATGCAACAGATAATAAAATTCCAATTACTATGAATGACAACCATGAAGTGCTTTCTTTAAATTTTTTCATAAAATTTAACCTTCTTTCTTTAAGTAATAATTTACTTATTTTTTTATTAATTATATAGAATTATCCATTTATCTAATCTATTGATCAATCCTTTACTTATTAAAAGCTTTATTATATAATGAGGATTAGGAGTTTTATAAAAAATAAAAATGGAGTTTAATTTAAAAATGATAAAAAAAGAAACAATAAAAAATAAATTTGAATTAGATGATTTAAGAAAACTTATTACAGATTCATTTTTTTCTGCATTAGGAAAAGATGTAATTTCTGACGATATAAACCGGGAATTTATTGTTCTAGATTTAGCAACTGAACAACTTTATTTAGTTGGAAAAAACGCTATAATCTCTCAAACTATGATAATTATTAAAAGTTTAAGACCTGGAGTTGTTTATTCTGAAGAGTTTGCTATAGAAGAAGCTAAATCTTCAATTATTGAATTTTCTGAATTATTCCCTCTAAGTTTGCGTAGATGTGCAAATAATACGTTAAGAACTTTTTCAATTTATAGTGATTTAATGAGTTTGTTTTTAGCTTTATCAGTTAGTCCAGATTCTTATCGATTTGATATTGCAAAAATGGTGCTAGATGGTCGTTTAAATGAATTTTTTCCTTCTGGAAGATTTAAAGAATACTTTGACGATTTTGCAAAAACATTATCAATTTATTTAATTATTTCTAATAATGTTTTACCAACTTATTCAATTAGTCCTAAAAATTTAATAGAAAATTTAAAACCAATTTTAAATAATGATGAATTTGAAAGATTAAGTAGTCTATTTTTGGAAAAGAAAATTAAAACAACTGATGAGGAACTTTTAAGATTTAATTTTACACAATGACAAAAATTTTTATTTATGATATAATATAATCTATAAAATCTAATGGAGGGCTGGGATTTAATGATCTCATTAAGAAAATTAGCAAAAGAAGAAGAAATTCCAAAAAAGTTTTTATTACATTTGCATAATAGTGGTAGATTGTCATTCAAAGGTTTCCCTAAAAAAATAGAACGTTCTAGATGGGAACACTATAAAAAAGAAGTTGGGAATTTTGATAAGAAAAAAGGCTTATTGTGGCATCAATTTAAAAGGTGAGAGTGAAAGCAAGCTCTCACTTTTTATAATTAAAATAAAAATAACTTTAATTAAGAAAGAAGGTTTTTATGGATAAAAAAACTTATATTGATAGATTTCGTAATGTATTAGATTTAAAATTAAAACAAAAGAAAAAAGACTTAACTAAAGAATTAACTTTGTTGTTAAATTCAGAAATTTCTTTAGCAGTTAAAGAGATGTTAGGGCTTTCAGAAAATAGGAATCAGAAATTTTATAATTTAGAAAAAACATTTATTGAAACCGGAAATTTTATTCAACATAAAATTTTACATACTATGACATCTTTTAAATCTATTTATTGGGATAATACAAATGAAAAAGTTTCTTTTGATAAGGGACTATTTGAAATGGAGATTTCTTTAGAAAAGATTTTATCTGATCCTTTAGAAAAAACATTTTATAATAAATTTTCATCGAATGATTGGGAAAATTTTTTTAAATCTTTTAAGACAGAAAGTGAATTTGAAGATTTTATGGATTTTTCAGAATCTATGTTTTTAGATGTCCCACCATATAAATTTGAATTATTTCTTAACTTGGATAACTTAAAATTTGAATCTAAACCCATTCCTGGAAAAACTGTCTACCTACATTCAAAGATTTATATTGGACATCAAACTAAAGGAATTAAAAAAAATGGTGATTCTACTATAGTAAATTCAGGGATTTTGCCATTGATGCTACTAATTTATTCTGAACAATTATCACCAGATCATTTTATCAGTCATATTGTTAATAATTTAACAAATCTGTTTTCAAACACAATCGAAAGAGAAGAGGAAGATTGTGAAATGATTGAAAAATTTATTTATTCTGAGAAAGAAAAATTTGATTGTGAATTGTCTGATCCATCATTGTTATTGGCTAGTATTGTATTTACAGGTTATAAACCCCCATTTTTAATGACTAAAAATGATTTAGAAGATTTAAAGTATCTTTTCAAGATTTATGATTCTGAATTAATTGGAAAATTAATTGTGGTATTTAGTCAAATTGCTAAAAATACTGTATTTGATCTAGATTTCTAGATTATTAAAAAGATCTTATTAAATAAGATCTTTTTTAATTTATTTAAATAACTTAAAATTAAACTATTTATTTAACTAAAGTTTAACCGTGAAATAAACCAAAAACGTTAGGATGTAATTGATTAATATCAAACTTATAATTTTTTGTTTTCCATTGTTTTTTACGATTCCGTTGTTCTTTCCAACCAGTTGAACGTCGTTTTTTGTTTTTTGTTAAAAATAGTGAATCTTCCATACGTTTTTTTATACGCTTCTTATCTCTATCAAATCCTTTAATTTTATAATTAAGTTCAATATAAGAATTAACCATTGTTAAATTTTTTAACTCATAATGTCTAACTGCTTGTTCATAAATCTTTGAATGTTGTAAAATTACTGTATGTTTTTTCCTAGCTTGAAATTTATTTTTCTTTTTTTTAGTTGTTTTTAACAAATCTATGGACTTTTCAAAGTCTGAATTTGATTGATTTTTATAGTCAGGATAAACAAATCCATTTATAATTTCATTTTTTTCTAATGGAATCAATTCCCCTTTTATTTTTTTAAGAATAGAAAATTTCAATTTATTATTATTTTCAGAAAATTCATTTAATTTGAGAAACATTTTTAACAGTAATTTAGAATCAACAAATTGATTAGAATCAAAACTTTTAAAAAAATTATTTAACATCAAAACAAAGATTGTATGAATTTGAGAATGTAATACTTTTTGCCAACCATACTTATAAACTTCAATCTCTCTTAAAGGTGAATGGTTTGAAACCATAATCAACCGTTGATCTTTATAAGCATCTATATTGGATAAATTTTTTAAAGCTAAAAAAAATTCTGATTCTGAAATTTTATATGCAAAAAAGTCCCCAGAATTTATGTTTCCAATTTCGCCTTCTGAAAAATAAACTTGATTATTTTTTTTTATTGCAAAATCTCTTTCTTTTAAACCGATTACAATAAATTCCAAAATTAAACCTCCTCTTTAAACAATAAAAATTATGCACTTATTATTAAAACCAGTATAAACTATTTTTATTTCAATGTCAAGATAAAAAATCAAAACATAATCTTTCTTCCAGTAAAATAAACCATTTTTATTTTAATTACAAAAAAATACAGAAATAATAAATAATTATTTCTGTATTTTTATTTTTTGCTAAAAATCTTTTTTTAGATTGTTATACTTATTAACAACAACAGATCTGATTTTTTCTTTTATTTGATAATCAATGTCATCATCAGAAAATAGTAACAATTTTTTTATAAATTCTATATCTAATACAACCTTATCAATAAAACAGTTTTCTAATTGAATATTATCAGTTGAATACTCCACTCTTGAAAAACTTAAAGATTGTTTTTTAATACTACAAAATAAATTCATTTCAATTGTTACAAGATTTAGGATCTCAATTGGTAATAAATTATAAATAAGATCATCTAAATCAGAAATCAAATAAAATAATTCTTTTGGATCATAAACATAATCATAAGAGCGTAAATGTTTTTTTAATTTGGTTTTTGCATTGTCTAAATCGTTTTTTGATTTGAAACAAAATGAAAAAGTTTTAATTAAATCTTCAATTAAAGATTCTAAATCTTTACAATTATTATTAATAGAAGATTCAATTCTCTTTTCAATTGATTTACGAAAAAATTCAAAAGACTCTGCATCTTTTATTTGAAAAATAAACTGACTTCTAATAGAATCTAAATCAGGATTCTCTATCCCAAAATAATCGTACAAGTTTTTCTTGGTTATTTTATCTGAAAAAAGTTCAGAAAGCAAGTTTAAGAATGATCTAAAACTACTATAGTAAGTTACATAGCCAACATCCCCTGGTCTACGATTATTATTAAAAAAGATATTAATCAAAGAAAATGGACCATTTGTCTCTAAAACTTTCATCCACGGAGAATATTCTTTCCATGTAACTATACAATTTGTACGATTCAATGTGTTTTTTAGATTATCCATTGTTCCATCTGATATAAATTTTGAATTGGATTTTAATAACTCCAAGCAAATAGGAGTGATTGAATTAGTATTTTTGCTCATTTTTGATTCCTTCTTTCTTATTTCTTTTTTATTAATTATATAAAAAAGACGATGGTATCTACCATCATCTTTATTTTTAATTAAGCTAGAGATATGACATCATAATTTGTAACTCATCTTTATAAAATCCAGGATTTTGCGACTTGAAACGTTCTACTAAAATAGTTTTAATAGTTTCTTCCTTTGCAAACATCCAGTATGGTTCTAAATCATAGACTTCAGAAAGAATCTTTTTATCAACATTACAATAAAGATCCTTGTAACCATCTAAAATAGCTTTTTGGACCATTTCTTTAAAAACAATATCAAATTGGTCTGATGTTAGTTTAGCTAAATTTTTACTTGTTTTCATATCAAAAACAACTGTTCCAATTAAAGGATTTTTTGTTAAATCATGTGGTCTTATTGTAAAATTAAAAAAATTAGATTCTTCTTTATCCATTTTTAAAAGTGTGATGTTTTTATTCACTCTACTAAAAAAAAGATTAATTTGAATAGTGAATTTATTTTGAATTTCCATTGGAATTAGATTAAAAAGTAATTCATTTAAATCTTCTTCCAAGCTATATAATTTGTCATAATCTTTTGTAGTATCAAAATCAAAATTAACATTAATTTTTTCAAAATCAATTCCGCTAGAGGATAAAATTTTTATAAAATAAGAATTGGCATTCTTCGCATCTTTAATTGTATGGAAACAAAATGAAAAAATTTTAATAATGTCTTTAGATAAATAGTCTGCAGATTTATATTCAGAATTGAACAAAGATTCAAAAGCTTCAGTTAGCATCTTCTTTGAAGAAATAAATTCCTCTGGTCCATCATTTTCAGACATAAAGTTTTTTCTAATTTTATTTAAATCAGGATTATTAATATTAAAAAGTTTTTTTAATAATTTTTCAGTTTCTTGATCTGATAAAAAGTTGGATCCTGCAATAATTGAAGATTTGAAAGATTCATAAGAATTAACAAATAAACTTTGAGAAGAAAACTCCTTTTGCCACCTTTGATCTACAGTTTTAATAGATACAGAATTTTTGTCCCATGTTGATTTAATGTTTTCAATTGTATCTTCAATTTGTTCATTGGCGAATAATCTTAATTTTTCAAAATTATTAGCTGCAATTGATTTTGATTCATTTTTGATCAATTTCTGTTACCTTCTTTCTATTTATTATTTTTTATTAATTATAAAAAATAAGCTAATTAAATTATTAGCTTATTTTAAATTCTTCTGTAACAACAAAAGGATCTGCCTTTTCTCTTCAAGAGTAAACTTATTAAAAGTTTCGTTAAACTTATTTAATGAATTTGAAATAATTGTTTCTTCCGGTAAGAACCAAAATTCTAACTCATCTATAAAACTATTTTTGTTATTGTCTTCTGATTCGTTTAACGATTCCTTTTTATAAAATTCGATTAAAGTTTTAGAAAGATTTTGTTTTATAATTTCTTCTTCTGAAACAGATTCAGGAATGTTAATAATTTCATGAATATTGAAAATTACTAAACCTAATTCTTTGTTAAGAAAAAACTTATTAAGTTTACTATTTGATCTTTTTTCTATAGATTCTTCATTAAGTGAAACCGATCTACTTTTCCTATCAAAGAAAAGTTCGAATGCAAAACCTAATTCATAATCATCTCCTTTAGAATAGATCGATAAGAATAGCCTGTTAATTTCTGAAACAAATTCAGAATTCCAATCTTTAAGATTTGAATTTTTTAATTCATCTAAGATTTTAACTAAGTGCAGTGCTTTAAATTCAAGTTCACAATCAGTAAACTCCAAACAGTCAAACATCAAATTAATAATTTTCTTTGCGGAAATCAATTTTTCACAATATTCATCTTTAAAGGAAGCTTTCTCAATCAATTCTGTTAAAAGTCTATGGAGTCTTTCTATCTTTTGATTAAAAATTTTTTTATTTGCTTTATCAATATCAAAATCTTTTTCTGATAATTCGAGATTAAACCATTTTTTACAAAGATAATTAATTGTTTTTTTAGAATAATTGTTTCTAATTTTTTTTATTAAATTCAATAATTCTGAATAATTAACAAATAAACTATATTGTCCATCAAAAAAATCATTTTTATAAGCTTCATTTTCTATGTTTTTAAAAACGGATCCTGATGTATCATTCAAAATAAGTTTTATCTTATCTTTATTTAATTTTGTTTTAAATAATTCCAAAAGTTCATTAATACCATCAGTACTTGAATAAAAAATAGATTCTAATGTTGTTGATCGAATACTTTTATGATTTTCAATCATTCTTTAAACCTTCTTTCTTTTTTATTAAATTATAAAAAAAGAATTATTTTGTATAAACAAAACGCCTTCTTTTCTTCTTTATTCTAAAATTTTCTTAATAGACTCTAAAATAATTTTTCGTTGGCTATAATCAAAATCTTGTAAATCTTTAAATTCTTTAAAAACAATTTCATCTATATCTTCTTGATGGTAAAGTTGAATATCTTTTCTTAATGAATAAAGACCCCGACTTTTTCCCGGTAAATCTTTTTCCTCCATCAAATAAAAACGATAAGTATCCAATAACAAAGTTTGAAATTTTACATAAATAACTCTCTCCATTTCTTCAACTGTTAAAGTCCTAGCTTTTTCAAAAAAGTCACAATCCAAACAAATTGAATTTAATCTTAGTTGATTTGTTCCGCTTATTGTTGATCTAAAGTCTGATGTTTTAGAGAAAACCATTTTTGATTCTTTAAAGTCATAGTTAGCTCCTATCGAGATCTCTACGTTTTTTAATGTTTGTTTATCAAAAAAGAATAATTTTAACAAATCGTCTTTTAATTTAATGGTGGCAGAATAATCCATTGATTCTAATGTTTTTTTTAGAAATTCTTCTGCTGATCTAACATCATCATCTGCACGGCTTAAACCTAGAATATCATAAAATAACCGATCAATGAGACCTTTATTTATCACAAAAGAAATTTTATCAATGATGTTTTCTTTGGTTTTTATCAATGGTTTTTTAAAAAAAGAATTATCATTAGGGCTTGAGTAATAAAAGTTAATCTTATTCAAAATAGCTTTATTCCCAAAAATTTTTTCACTTAAAGATTCTCTATTTTCATAAGATGATTCTTCTAAAAAATTTTTTAAGTTAAAAAGAAATTCTCTCAAAGTTTTTATTTTACCATTTTCACATTTGTCCAAAAGTTCTCCGAGAGGTTCTTTTATTAAAAAGAGATTGCTACATCCTACTCTTGCATAAATAAAGTTATCATTTAATTCATCAAAATTTTTAGAAAAATTTCGATCAGTTGCAGAATCTCTCATTTTTTCTAAAGTTTCAAGTCTTAAATTTTTTTTATTTCCAGTTTTCAAGCTTTCAAACCTTCTTTCTATTTTTTTATTAATTATATTGATTTACTTATAAATCTTTTGATAGTATAAGTAAAATTCGTTTACGAGTCTCTGGTTCTAAATTATAAAAACTTTTAAAATTAAACTCAACAACCTTTTCTACATCTTCTTCTGACAACAAACAAAAGTCACCTGATAATTCAAAGTTTTCTAAATTAGGTCTCTTGTCTAATGTGAAATCGGAAAGATAATGCTCATATCTTAGAGATATAATTTTTTTTATTTTTTCTTTTAAAACAAATTCAATTTCAGAAACAGACTTTCCTTGGATGGAATTTAAAAAGTTATAATCAATTTTCATAATACCTAAAAAAAGATTAGGATATTGTTTTTTTTGATTATTTCGAAAATCTTCCCAATAATTTCTAAATGTTAATCTACCAGTTTCAAAATTAAAACAAATTCTAATTTCAATTCTAGAGTTTTTTATTGATTCTTCATCTAATAATAAAAGTTCTATCAATTTATTTTTACAAACAGCAATATCATTTTTTGATAATTTTTCTACAACATAACCAAATCTATCTGAGTTAGAAGGAAGGTGAAGAACTTCTTCGGACAAATTATTATAATCTTTGTTATCCATATAATAGTCTATTTTTTTCACTAATTCGTCTGTAGTGATTAAAAAATTATCATTATTATTTTTCTTGTTATAAAAATCTATTTTTTTGTAATAAAATTCATCACCAAATAAAAAACTTGAAATAGTTCTTTTATAACCATCACCTATGAGATAAGAATTTTTGTAGATCTCATAAATAAATTCTTCTAATGTTTCTGCTTCTTTATTTTTGTGAATTTCAAATAATTTGTCTACAATAGTTTTACCTTGATCGTAAAAACCTCCCAATTTTCTAATAGGTAAAATACTTTTTTTTAGATAGGTGAAATTTGAGTCAAAGTTATCTGATCCAGCAATTCTTAATTTTTCAAGATTTTTAGATTTAATTGATTTGTCTTTCTTAACTAACATAATATGGAATTCCTCATTCCCATTCATTCATTTTTAATTATTATAACAAAAAATGCTCATTTTTTCAATTGAAAAAATGATAAAATAAAAGTCAGGTATTATCCTGACTTAATTTTATAAAAGAATTTCTTCCAAAATTGATAAAAATTCTTTTCTTTCAACATAATTTAATTTCCTAATTTCATCCATAGGTAATTCTTTTTCCAAAAGATTAGATAGCATATCTCTGTTAGAAATAGAAATAATCCTTTTAAGATCTTTAATTTTATAATTATTTTCTTTTTCTAAAGAAAAGCTTTGTTCCAAAAATTTATTATATTGAAAATTGACCAATCTCTCTACTTTATCAATAAAAGCAGATTTAATATCTTCAATTGTTAAAGAATGAAAGCTTTTTATTTCACTATAGTCGAATTTAATTTCTCCAATAAATAAATTTTCAACCAGGCAATTCAATTTCGGATCCACATCCATCTTTTTAAAAGTAAATAATTTTGTAAAATTGTTGAAGTATAGTTTTAAAACAATATCTTCTTTTTCTAAAAACTGTGGATCAATTTTACAAAGAATGATTAATAGCGAATCTGTATCTAACGTTCTTTCACTACCGAAAAAACAAATAGCTTGACGAACATCGTCTGAATCCATAGATAGATTTAGTAAATCCTCCGCCAAATTTACAATTTGACCACTACTAAGATAATAATACAGACCTCTAATTGTTTTATAACCTTCATTTTCAAAACGGATTTTTTTATAGAATTCTTCGTTATCAAAAATTTGTTTTGACAATTCTTTTCGTCTATCATCAGAAATTGTAAAACTTAATTCTTTTAACTTTTCAAAAAAATCTTTATCAGAGTTTTTCAAAAATCTAAAATTTTCATCAAATCGATCTGTTAATTTTAGCGATTCTATGTATTCATTATTAGAATCTAATTCAGAAAATAGATTTTTTTTGTTATTTTTTAAGTTTTCACGAATTGCAAACCTAATTGATTCAAGAGTTTGAAATCTAAGACTAATTTTCTTTGTTGTTTTAATTTCTTTCATTTTTCCTTCTTTCTAACCATTTAATTTTTATAAGGTTAATTTCTTTAATTATAAAAGAAGAGATGCTTATAAGACATCTCTTCTATTCTTCTAAAATCTCTGTAATAATTTCAGCAACCAGAATTTTTTCTTCTTTAGTTAAAGGAATGAGTCGCTTCAATTCTAATTTCAATTCTCTTTTTAAAGCATCTCTATTACATAATAGTAAAGATTTTTTACCATTCAACGAAACTATTGAATGTTCTTTCATTGAATCAAGAAGGATTTCTTTATAAGATTCTTCTAATTTATCTTTTAAAACTTCTTTAAATTGATTTTTAAATTCTTTATAAGATAAAAGTTTGAAATCTTCTTTTTTTGAAAGATAAAATTCTAATTTGACTGCATAATAATTATTTGATTCTAATGAGTCATTTTTTTGTGATGTAAGTTCAAAAGAATCTTTTTTATAATAAAAAGGCATTTCAATTTTTAATAAACTAGCTGAGACATCAGTTTTTATTAATAAATCAGAAACCTTATTTGATAACTCAAAAATTGATTGTTCTTTTTGTTTTTTATCAACATCTGATTCCATTAAAATTTTTACCTTTTTTATAAAGTTTTTTAAAGCCTTTTCTTCGTTAGACGAATTTATTGGAAAAACCTTAATAAATTTTTGTAATTCAAATTGATCAAGAGGTTCAAGTTTATTTAAGTTGAAATTCTTAAAATTAATTTTTTTAAGCTCTATTTTTCTTATAAAACTTCGAACAAAATCAATTGGTCTATAAATAATTTGTGACTTTTCATAAGTGCTAACATTTGGTTTCCCTTTTCTAAATAAATTTTTATCGATTTCAACTCCAAAAATAGCTTTAAAATCTCTAGAGATTTCTTTAAAAGAATATTCTTTCTTTATTGATTTTAATGTTTCAAACAAATTTTTTAAATTATCAATTTTGTTTATTTTGTATTGATTTTTTAAATTGGTAATTTCTTTTCCTTCAAAATCATCTGTAACAATTTTTAAATTAAAACAACCATCCAATCCATTTTCAATTTTATCTAAAAATTCTTCTATATTGTTAATAGAATTTTCTTTTAACTTGTCAAATTGTTTAGATTTAGATTTTATGTCGTTTTTTAATAATTTCATCTGTATACCTTCTTTCTTTTTTATTTAATTATAAAAAAATAGCAAAGATTTTAATCTTTGCTATCTCAATCAAAAATTTTTCTTAAGTTCCTTTCTAAACTATTATTTCTTTTAAAACTTCAAATAATATCTTTTTTTCTTTTCTAGACAATTTATCAATAAAATAAACTTCCGAAAGAATTTTATTTAAAACATAAATCAAATCATCAGACTTCATAAATGAACAATCCCCAGCTCCAATAAAACAATTTTCTTTTGATCTTTCAGATAATCCCATTAAAAGATCATAATTTTGACATAGAGAATTGTGAAAACATTTTTTTATTAATTTAGACGATTCTTTAATTGAAACAGATTTGTTTCTAATAAAATTTTCTACTTTTAAATCAAAATCATACAACTCTGTATTCTTAACCTTTTTCGATTTTTCAATGAATGTTTTTTCTGAAGTTAATTCATTTTTTGTTTTATTAAAGTAAAACTTGATAATAAATAAAGGAAGCTTCTTTATTTTTATATTATTAGAATTAAAATTTTTAATAGAGTTAATAACTTTTATAGAATCATTAAAATTAAGTTTATTATCATAAAGTTTGATAATTGTCTCATATAATTCTTTATTATCTTTGAAGTCAGAATCGTTTATTCTTTTTTTATGCTGAATAATATCAATCAAATTGTCATTTACTAATAATGATGAATCCCAATTTTTTATAAATTCATTATAAAACGAATCAAATTCATCAAAACACAATTTTTTAAAAGATTCTAAAGTCTCACTTCTAATGTTTGAATTTATTATTAGTTTTTTGTCAACTAAAATCTTCTTAAAACAAGAAATCAGATATTGACGTTCTCTTGAATTCATTCCATAAATTAGCCAATAGAATGTTTTATTATTATTTATTAGTAATTTTATATTATCATCATCTAATAGTGGGAAACAATTTCTAAATTTTATAAAATTTTCAACTGAAATGTCTCTTTTTTTAATTAAAGAATTGAAATCCTTTAAGAAAAACAAGTAACATTCTTCAACTTTTTTCTTGAATTTTTCTTTCAAAAACTCTCTGAATTCTTGACGATTTAAAGAAATTACTGATTTTATATCAGCCTGGCTAAACTTAAAATTAAATAGTTCGAGATTTGACAACTTCTTAAACTCTTTAAGATCATATCGAAATTCTTTAAATGTTCCAGATAAAGTTACTTTATCTAAGTAAAAAAGACTTTCTTTATTTTTTAAAAAAATCTTTAAAGAATCGTATCCATTAGATTTTCTTTTATCAAATTCATTAAAAAAGTTTCTACCGAATCCGGAGATAAAATAATCAAAAGTAGAATCTAGATTTTCAGTCCCCATCTTACGAATACAATCTAAAATCTCAGACCTATAACTTTTTTTAGTAAAATCAATCATAGTCCACACCTTCTTTCTTGACCACAATAGCGGTCTATTTTATTTAATTATAAAGCAGAGACTTTATACATCTCTGCTTTATTTTTTTATAAACAACATCAATTCTTTAGGACTCTTTTGACAGATTCAATAATAATATCTAATTCCATCTGAGTAAAAGTGGATTTATCAAAATTATTTTGTTTAAAAATACTAGAAATTGCCTTGTCAACTATTTTTTCAGGAAGAAAATTGATTAGATTATGATTACCAAATAAAACATCTTCATTTAAGTCATAGTCATTCAAATCCTTCAGATAAGATAAATAATAATTTTCTGCTGATTTATGAAACTGTTTTTTAAGGATAGATTTTATTTCTCCAATAGTTAAATAATAAGACTTTAATATTAATTCCTTATCTATAAAAATAGATCCAGCCATAAAGTTTGTATAACCATTCGAATTTTTTGAATTCAAAGTTATTTCTAAAGATTCTCTATCTAAATAAATTGTTTTGTTAAAAAATAATGTTCTAGAGTTGCTTGAAAACATTAAAATAAATAATAATTCAGACAACTCTTCAAATAAATCTGAACAAACAATAATATTAGTTGCTGGAAACTTTAACCTAAGATTTGTTGAGGCAAAATCTTTTTTATCTTTTTTATTAAAAAAAAGTTCAACAATTTTCTCATAATTTAATTCATATGATAATCTTTTGATTTCTGTTATTGAAAAATCTCTTTGTTGTAATTTAATAAAATTTGGATCCTCATCAAAACAATAAACCTTACTTCCGGATTTCAAAGTTAAATCTAATTTCACTCCAAATAAATTGTAAGCTTTTTTCTGAATTTTTTCAACAGAAACTTTCTTAGATGCTTTTTTTAAGTTTTTCATTAAATCAACAAAAGATTTTGATAATTTAATTTCATTTAATTCAGGAATATCTGAAAACCTACCAGAGCTATTAAAACCTTTTTTGTCATTTTTGAGAAGAACAATAGCTTCTTCAAAAAATCCTGTATTTGTTTCAGAATTAGCCATTTGTCTTAGTTTTTCAAAGAACTTTGACTTAAAACTTTTTTCAATTTTATTTAATTCAATCATTTTAGAACCTTCTTTATTTTTTATTTAATTATAAAAAAAGATAGATTGTATTAATCTATCTTCTTTATTTTTCAAGCAAAGTTTCTTTGAATAATTCAGCGAGTCTTTCTTTCTCAGATAAGCTCATCCCCATCCCTAAAAATTGAGAAACTAATACTTTCTGTAATTTTTCTTTTATTGCATTATCATCAAACATTGATAGCTTCTTTTTCCCAGAACTAAAGTTTGCAAAAGAAAACTGACTATTATATGATGAAATCATGTATTGTTTATAACTTTCACTAACTCTATCAAAAATTAATTTTTTAAGTTCATTTTCAAGATTTTCCAAAGAATTTGAAGCCTTTCCATTTAATGGACTAAAAACTATATGATTTAAAAAAAGATTCGGAATGTTATTCCCGGTTTCAAGTTCGACACGCTCCTTTTCCCAAGTTAAAACTTCACTAAAATCATCAAAATAAATTGGAATTTTCAAATAGTCTGAATAACTTTTTCTTAAAAAAATTAAAAGTTCCAAAAGATTTTCCTTAAGATCTTTAATATCATTTTTAGCTAAAAAACTATTTATTGAATTAATTGCATAAGTATAAGTTTGATCAGTCAACTCAATTCCAAAACAATTAAGAATATCTTTTATTTTATCAGATGGAATGACTAATAAATTGTCATTAATTCCATTTAAAATTTCTACAAGAGATGTAATAGTAGAATAATTTTTAGAATCATCTAAGTCTTCTATAAATGGAACTCCAAAGATGTCAGAAAATCTTTTCGAAAAATTATCACCAGAAAAAATTTTATTTCTTTCTCTCAAAATAGACTCTGAAAATTCTTCAAAATTCATAGAATTATTTTTTAATGAATCATAAAATTCATTTATTAAGATAATAGTATTAGATTTAATGTTAAATGGATAAATAGCATCGTTTGATTTAGTAGAATCAATTTTAACTTTATTCCAAGTTTTTTTTAAAAAATCCCAATTTTTATCTAAATTATCCTCTACTGATAATCTAATCTTTTCAAAAAAATCTTTTTTTACTAAATCTTTTACACTTACTGAATCAATCATTGATAAACCTTCTTTCTTATTTTTATTTAGTTATATAGATTAAATTATAACATAATAAAACAGATTAGACAATAACTTATTGTTTAATCTGTTTTTAGTTTTACTAATTTTTTAATGCTAATTCAAGAAGGATAGATCTCGCAGTTTGCCTATCTTGTTCAAGAAGATTTTTATATAGATTTTTAATTTCAGAAAAATCAATTTTTTTAACAGCTTCTTCAAATTCATATAAAGTTGTACTGTTCAAATCTAGAAATTTCTCAGATAATTTAATGTATAACTTAGAAGTTTCCTTTTGAATTTCTTTAACTAAAAATTTTTTTATTTTGTTTTCATCCTCTGATAAAATAACTTTTAAAAATGGAGAAACCTTCCCATTAGGCATTGTTTCAACTTTTAAAGTTAATAATCTTTGATAATCATTATATAATCTATTATTATCATCAATGATAGATATAGAGTTTGTTTTAATTTTTTGATTAATTAGATTATAATAAATTCCTATATTAAAACTATAAGACTTATTTTTTCTGAAAAATAAAAATTGTTCCAATTTTTGATAATTATCTTTTGAATTATTATCTTTTGCTAATTTAATAATTGAATCAACAATTTGTTTTTCTTCAGATTTTGGAGCAGATAAACTTTCATGAAGTTTTGGATATAAATTATCTCTAACCCCATTTAGATAAAAAGCAGAAACTTGATATCTAAACAACCTAGTTACCCCTCTATTAAAGGCATGTAAATCTGCAACTTTTTTATTTTGTTTATCAAAAGGAATTTTATAACCAAACAATTCTTCTGAGAGTTTTTCAGAATTTTCTAACAATAAAAAATTTTTATAAGAACTACTAACTTTTCTTACAAAATAATCAAAACTTTCAGATGCTAGATCTTCTTTTTTAATTACAGGGATTCCAGAACAATTAAAGTTATAATCAACTGTTGACCAATTTGAAATCAATTCTTCTACAATCTTTAATGCTTCATCTTGAGAAGAAGAAATTTCTTGAAGTCTTTTCAAAGCCTTTGTTTTATAATTTGTTTCTTTTTTCTTGATCAATTTTAAGAACCTTCTTTCTAAGAATATTAAATCTTTTCTTTTAATTATAAAAGAGATTCAATTTTAGAACCTCTTAAATAAATTTTGTTTTACAATTTTTCTATTTGCATTAATTAATTTAAATAGTTTTGATCATTTTTTATTCCTTTCTATTTTTTAAAATTATGCTGACTTAAATCTGAATCTTTTTTCTATAAAATGAAATTTAATAAAAGATTTTATCTTTATTTTCCAATTATAATCACTAGAAAGAATCCTAATTAATGCCATTTTATAGTTTGCAAGCTGTAACTGAACCACTCCATACTCATAAGAATCGTAACTTATTATTCCTTGAACTTTAATAAGACTCTTATAAAATTTACTTTCACAAAGAAGAACTTCATTAACCATTTCTTTAAAATCATCTAAATTAGGTTTATAATTTTTTAGATTTTCAGAAATTCCGGCTTCTATTTTTTTTGCAAACAATCCTGTAATAATTTCAGTAGCTAGTGAAATCAATTTACTACTATCTAACTTTTCATATTCATGCCTTTTTAAAAAATAAGAATATAAGAATTCATTATTGAATTGATTCATATAATAAGTTGAATCGACCAATTCTTTTATACTCCAATCAGTTTCAACAAATTGAAATTGATTAAAGATATTAAAAATGATTTGATAATCAGTCAATTTTTTGGATTTCATTTTCAGTAATTCTTTGACTAATAAATCTACTAAATTATTAAATAATTCAGAATTTCTTTCTTTTTGATTGTTGTTTAAATCAATCATTTGCCCCTTCTTTCTACCAATAATTTAGGCTATTTTTATTTAATTATAAAAACAAAGCAACCTATCATTATTTTTAGCTGATAGATTTGCTTTGTTTTATTATTATTTATTCTCAACCAGATTAAACTTCCAAATTAATTTTTTCAGTTCAAATTTATAATAAATGTTGAGAAGTTTTGAAAGAATGCTAGCCTCTTGATTTTTCAAATCATCTTTGATAATTAAAGGCATTAATTCTTTATATAAAGTACATCGTTGTCTATGTGGTGTACTATAAACAATATAATCAGCAAATGCACTACTTGAATACATTTTTGTCATTTTATAAGTGCTTAAATCTTTGCTGAATTGATTAAATAATACCATTAATTCTCTAGAATGTTGATCTTCCTTTTTCTCTTCATTTTTTGAATTGTTTCTAGTTTTTGATTCTAATTTTGCAGAAAAGAAATCTGAAACAGATTCTGCAGATAACTCTGAAAAATCACTCTTTTTTAAAGAGTCTGAAATCTTTTTCATATCAAGTAAATTGATAGATAAAATTTCTCTTTCAAAAACATAAGGTAATCCATTATAAAATTCAGCTTTTGATTGCTCTGATTCAATTATAACAAATTCGTCAAATCTTGTAAAAATTACAAAATAATTACATTGTTTCTTTTTAGAAATTTTTAAGAGTTCATTGTTTAATTTTTCACTCAATTCTTTAAATAATGAAGCATTCTCATTGCTTTTTCCTGTTGTTCTAATCATGATAATTTTCCTTCTTTCTTTTTGGATATAATAAATCCAATTTTTATTTTAATTATAAAAAAAGCAAATCAATAATGATTTGCTTTTTAAAAAATTCTACAACATAATTCCAATGGATCAAATAAATCTTTATACTTTTTACTATCTAGGATAAGATGTTCAATTTTTCTGATACGTTTATTTAATTCATGCTTGAAACAAATTCTATCAATTAAATTGAGATTAATACCTTTCATTTTATCCAATTCAAGTTCTATTAAACCTGCAACGTTATAAAAATCTGTTACGTATTTATAAATTTCAAATGGAGAAAATTCTAAAGTTAAATGCTTTTGCAAATCTTCTTCATTCAAACTTTGAATTTTTTTTAATAGAATATCTAAATCAAAAATTAATTTTGTAATCATCAAGTTATCAAATCCCCAATCAATTTTTTGATTTTTTAAATCATTAAATTGAGAAATTAAGTCATTAGATTTTACGTTTTTAAGTTGAGAACCATTAATGATTCTATAACCAATAATCTCTTTATCTACTAAAGGAATAACATCTCCTACTGTATAAGAATCAGTAGCTTTTTTAGCAAATAGAGTAATTTCTTTTTTCATCCAATCAAAACTTTCTCTAGCATAAGAACTTTGTTCAATTGCTGTTTTATAAAAGTTTGGAAACATTAAAATTTTACCATTCTCAGATTCCAGTATAGAGTAAAACTTATTATCTTCTAGGAATAAATTTTCCATAATTTTTTCTAATTTCATTATTTAATATCCTTCTTTCTAAACCAAACCGGTTTTGTTTTATTTTAATTATAAAAACGACTATCAAAAAGAAAGTCGTTTTATAAATCAATCCCCCAAAAACTTCCATTCTTAGATTGTTCAAGAGCTGAATGGCTACTTTTAGATAATAATTCCAATTCAGACTTTGATTGGTTAAGGTAATTAAGACTACTTCTACAATCAAAATTATTTTTATTTGCTTCTAATAATAAAGAAAATTCAATTATAAACCTATGAGCTTTATTTAACTCATTATCAGAATCGTCAAAATAAATAACTCCTAAATTTCTCTTTGAATTACGATTTAATTCTTTCTGAATTTTAAAAGTATCCAGTGATCTTAAAATCTTACTTTTTAGGAAACCTGACAATTCGTCAAAAGTTAAAGAAGTTTTTCTTTGTCCTTCTAATATTAAAGACGAAATTATTCCTGGCAAATCGTTATTCTTGTAAAGTCGTGCATCTATTGAAAAACTTTGATCTAATTCATAAGCCTCAAAAGACGCCCTTCCAAAATCATTTATTAATTTAACAGAGAGTTCTGGTTCCAAAACAAATAAAATTTTAGGTGAAAACATTTCATTTAATGTTTCTTCTTTAATTGATTGAATTTTTTCTATTAAATTAATAATTTTTTCGTCAATATTACTTTTATTTGATAAACATTTCATAAAAAACCTTCTATTCTTATATTAATTTTTTATTTGATTATAATAGTTTTATCTTGAAAGAAAACCATATTCCTTTTTTGTAATTTAAAATAAGAAGTAAAACTGCCTATTTTATTTTTCAAAGTATTCTAGAATAAAATTCATCATATCTTTTTTACTAAAATAACTAGTAGTTGATTTGAAAATTCTTTTAGCTTCTTTCAAATCATTAGATTCAAGAGCAAGCTTAAACCATTCAAGAGATTCCCGGTCAGAAATTTCTTCAACCTCAAAAGACTTATTCAGTTCATGTTTTAAAACTTTGTTATAAAGTTTCATACTTGATTTTTGTAAGTCTTTTATCAACTGTTCTTTAACAAGTTCAGAATTTGTAGTCTCTTTTATAATTTTAGCTAAAGAGTTATACTTGCCTTTATGGTTTCTATAAACAGAAATTTCCATAAGTTTCAAACCAGCCTCTTTTTCAAAAGAAATTGATTTGTTAATCAAATTAAAATAAATTTGATATTGATTCTTTTCGAATCTTTTAATTCTTGGAGTGAAGTATGCAATTTTTGAAAATTTAGCCTCATGAACCTCCAAACTATCAATCATATTATGGTAGAGATTTATATAATCTTGAAAAAAAATTCCTTTTCTAAATTTTAAATCTATTTCACCACAATCAACATAATCACCACTCGAACAATTTTCTAAAGTTAATAATTCCCAAAATGAAATTAATTTTTCAATTTCTAATTTAGCTTTGTTATAATCTGTAGCAATTAATTTAATAGATTCTAATAAATCATTTCTATCACAATTAGTAATATCTTTACTTTTAAACATAGTCTTTCACCTTCTTAATCAAAATCAGTATTCAGAAATTTCTTTAATAAATTCAGCAACCTTTCTCTTTCATCTCCAGAAACAGAATTAATTAGCTTTCTTAAAGTTTTTCCTCTTTGGTCGTTAAAAAATTCTAATATAGATCCATCTGTAATAAATAAAGAATTGCATCTATTACCAAGAAAATCTGTTGTAGAAAACTCTCTACTCATTAATTCATCAAACTTTTCAGTTAATGATTTTTTTATAGATTCAACAATAATCTTTTTTAAATCATCTACTTTGAATTCTAAGTATTCATTCTTTTTATCTTCTGAAAGTTCAAAATAAACTGGAATTTTTATAGATCCATATTGAAAATTTTCATTATTTAATGATAAAAATCCATCAATATAAAACAAATTAAATTTAAACCTCATAACAAGATTATTAATTTTTTTAAAATCTTTTTTAAAATCATATAAGCTAGATGATAGATTTTCCTTGGTTAATTTTGGATCCCTTATTTGATGTTTTAATCCATTCAACCCATTAATATAACGAGCTCCGGCACCTGAAAATGCCTTACCACCTCCTATACTACCCTTTGATGAAATTTTATTTTTAACAATTCCATTATAAATAGTTTTTAAAAATTTACCTGTCAAGGGGGAATCGTAATCAAAAGAATTTTTATCAAAACTTTTACGTTTGTAATCTTTATTAACCTGAAGATTTTTTAAAATCTTAGAATAAAACATTAAAAAAGTTTTGCAATTTTTAAATTCTTCTGCTTGAATTGGTAAAGATGTTTTTGTAGAAGCTTCAATAGTTACAGAATGCCAGTTTTCAACCATAGAATTAATAAAATTTTCAATCCCGGTTCCATCCATAATAAATTGTGACAATCTATTAATAAATAGACTTCTTTCTGATTGTCCAATACATTCTAATTTTTTCATAATTACAAATTCCTTCTTTCTAACTATATAAATAGTTTTATTCTAATTATAACAAAAAAGAGTAATTTTATCTACTCTTTTTAATCTGGAATTCCAAATTCTAACTTAATCAATTAATTAAACTAAGAAACCATAAATTCCTGTAGTAATTTCAGCATTCTATCTTTTTCATCTCCAGAAACAGAGTTTATCAAAATTTTTGAAGTTCTACCACTTTGGCTATTAAAGTATTCTATGGTTCAATTATAGATGTACAAAAATCTACGTTTATAGACTTTTTTGTACTTCATATAATCGATTACTTGTGTTGAAGTTTTTTCAACACAAGACCACGTTGCGGATTCGCTAGTTCGTGGGAGAACTACAACCATTTGTGAAGCTCTCAAAAGAATTTTATTTCGCATACTTTCTAATAATTTTAAATTCTCTTTACGACGACTAGTAGTTCTCTTAACTCTTTTTGGAGTTGGAGATTTTTTATCACGCAAAGAAACTAATTTGATCCCGGATTTCTTTTCTTTTTTAGAATACTTACCAGATTTAATTGCAGATTTTCCTTCCCGTTGAACTTGGTTCATGACAGAAACAACGTCCCGATCCATTAGATCACCGTTCGACCAAATAATATCCCTACCAATCGGACGTCCAATTTTCCCAGTTAATGGATGTGCTGTGCTGGTATTTTTAGGATTAACTTTATAAACAGCAATCGATTCTTGAGAACAGGCTTGAATAATTGCGGATTGTTGTTCACTGTGATTCCATTTGCCACCAATAGAACCTAACCAACTTAAATCTTCCATGAATAATGAAGAACAATTGTGCCTTTTACATAGCTCAACAATTTCAACGCTCATTTCAGAATTAATTGCATCTTTTATTCTTGTAATTTTATTACTGATTCCTTCAATCTGACCTCTACGTTCCATCCATTTTTTAATTGCAGTCTCTGGAATGTAATTTGCTGACAGAAATAATTTATCAACATCTTCATTTTTCTTTAAAAGAAGAGTTCGTTCATTATTCAATTGTTCTAATTTACTAGATAAACGATTTGTTAGTTTGGATGGTGTATAAAAATCCTCTCCCATAATTCCATTTGGGTTTACATAGCCAAAGGTATAAGAATGAATCTTTCCTAAATCAATAGCGCCAATGTTTTGTCCATTTGTTTGATTTTCTTCAAAATCAAAAGTTACAACACCATAATAGTTCCCATCAGAATCTTTAGAGAATCTGGGTTTACTAACACGATTACCTGGTTGATACTTACTAGATCTATGGAAAATAATAGGCAATTCATCCCAAGTTGTCTTTTTATTTTCATCTAGAATCGCATAATGAAAAATAAGATTATCCATCTTAGCAGCTTGAGTATTGATGAATGCAAAATCTAGAACAAATCTAGCATTACTTGGTAATTCAGGAGTTGTTTTACATTGCTTGAGATTTTTAATCTTAGCTTTACTGAAAGGTATTCGATTATCTATACAATATTGATAAAACTTGACATTATCACAATTTCCAAACTTTTGTAACGCATCATAAAGAGCAATTTGTTCTCTCTGAGCAGCGTGAATCTGACGAATTTGTTCTGCAAATGCACAGAAGTACCATGATGGAGATGGGAATCTGTTATCTTTTTTCCATTTGTATTGGGTTTCTTTGCCAATAAGATTGCGCAAATCTCTCCAATACCTCCCTGGATGTAATTTGCTGTCAATTGATAAGATTTGTTTTCTCATCATATCATCTGATAAAACACGATTCAATTCCGATTGCAAGAATTTATAAGTTCCTTTGAGGTTATCAGGAAAATTGATTTTATAGGCAAGTTTCATTTCAACTATCCTTTTTACTTTTTATTTAATTAATTGTCTTTATTTTTATTATTATATCAAAATAAAAAATAATGTCAATATTAACTTATGTTTGACATCAAAAGAGTATTTTTATATAAGCAGTTGAAGATGATAGAAGCAAAGTCTTACATCAAATCCTCCTGATCTGTAACAGTTTGGTTTACCACAATAATTTCAACCTTATTATGCTATTTTAAGCTTTTTTTAGAAGTAATTTATAAGTGTTTCAAACAGAGGAAAAAGCTTATTTTTTAATAAGCTTTTTAAACAATTTTTTGTTTTAAATTATAAGTATTAGATCCTAGAGTAATACTCATTTGAGGTTTTAGAATTCTAATCATGTTATAAGCTGCATTCAAATCAGCATCTACAGATTTTCCACAAGTTAATTTAGCCGAATGACCATCTCTCTTTAAAGAGGTAACTTGGAAATCTTGATAAATAGCAAATTCATTTACAGTAGGATCAACTAAACTAGTATGACTTTCTGAAACCAAAAATAAATTAAAATTAGAATTTAATAATTTTTTAGCAATAGAATAAAACAAAAATTGCATTACTGTATAATTCATATTAAATCCAGAAGAAAGTTGAACTCCTCCAATTATTCCAAGAACAACATCATTTACCTTTCGTTTTTTCAAAAGTTTTTCTAAATTATCAAATAATTCATCAATTGCATTACATAATTTATCTAAAGAACCTTTATCTAAATTTGATAATTTTTCATTAACAAACCCATTTGATGAGTCAAATAATTCTGAAAATTTTGAAGAACCAAATTGTATTCCACCAGATTTAGTAGAAAATCCAACAGTTAAAAGGTTTTTTGATGTTCCCCCTAAATCAATTCCAGCAATTACATCAGTTAAACTAACTTTTTTATTAATATGAGCAAAAATAGAATTTAAATCATTGAAACTCAAATCTCTCTTAGAGAGAGATGCAGTCAATTTATTCCAATAATCAATATTATAAAATTTTTCAAAATTATTTTCAGAAACTAAGGTTAATTTATCAGGATGTGGATTTAAGATTATAGATTTGTGATGATTTTCAATTGATAAATTATCAACACCTTTTGGAATTAAAATCAATTTAGGAACCATTTCTTCTGTAATTTTTTCAGATACAGAAACCTTAACTTCTCCAAGAGAGAGCCAGTCAATTACTACTTTCCCCGGTTTCCCTTCAGTTGCTTGAATAACTTTAGTAATTCCCTGAGTTTCTACTTTAATTTCTTGAGTAGGAATTTCTTTTTCTTCTTGAATAATTTCAGAATCTGAATCCGTTAATAATAGATCAATAACAGAATTAAATCCTTTTACTTTTAAAGAATCAAAATAAATTCTTAAATTATTTAAGAGTAGGGAGATTTTTGCAGAACAAAAGTTTTGCTCCTGAAAATTATCCCAAGTAAGATTATCTTTTCTTAATTTATGAAAGTTAGAAATCTCAAAACGAATTTCACGGATCTTGGAAATTACTTCATCATCTAAAGAAGATGGGTAATTTGAAATTACTTTTAATACTTCTTCTATAAGCATTTAACCCTTCTTTCTAATCAAACTAAACATCATTTGATTTTATTTTAATTATAAAAAACAAATAAAAAATTATCTAAATAGTTTCAGACTTAAAACAAAAAAACATCAGAAATTAATTCTGATGTTTTTCTATTTTTTTATTTAATCTTTTTTCTTAAGGCGATTCGGAAGAACAATTCCACCAGTCATCCCAATTAAACTCAAAATTGGAAGGATGTTTGCTGCAGAATCCACACCTGTATTCAGAGCTGTTTTTACTGTTGGAGTTTTCACACTTGGTTCTTTTGTCTCGATTTGAACTTTTTTGATAAACTTCTTAGTTGTTTCTGGAGTTACTTCTCCAGTTTCTTTATTTAACTTATAAATAGTTTTTAACTCATAAAGATTACCATTTTCAGTAATTTGTTCAATTTTTGGTTTAGTGCCAACTTTGACTGTTTTATTTTGAGGATCAGAAATTTTGGTCTTTTCTTCTTTAGAAGTTACTTCTCCAGTTTTAGGATCCACAAAATAAGTAGTTGTGTTTTTTTCTTTTCCTGGAACTCCGTCTTGGATTTTATTTGGAGTACCAAAATCTACAATTTCGTCTTCAATATAAGTTGTTTTATAAGGAATCTCACTTTCTACTACTTTTGTTTTTCCTGCAATTTTAACCTTAGTTGAAGTTGGTTCTTTTTTAACTACTGGATCACCTGTTTTAGATGTGACTTTGCCAGTTTGTGGATCTACTGAATAAGTAGTAATAGTTACCTCATCACCCGGTTCACCATTTACTGTTTGATTTGGTTCTCCATAATCACGAGTTTCATCTTTTTCATAAACTACTGGAGAAGGAATGGATTTATGTTCCTCAGTTGAATCTTTTTTATCACCATAAGTAATAGTTGTACTAGGTGTAACCACACCTGTAGTTTCATCTACATTATACTCAGTAATTTTATTTACTGTTCTACCTTCCTCATCCTTATAAATTTCTACTTTATTCTTAGCTGCAACTTTAACTTTGGTTGGGGTTGGTTCTTTAACTCTAACCGGTTTACCTACAGTTGGGGTAATTGTTCCAGTTT
>ERZ772952.4-NODE-4-length-63018-cov-4.26857_pt1 | contig 63018 bp, 53 predicted proteins | sample MGYA00580686_ERZ772952 | MGnify/ENA primary metagenome ERZ772952 (study PRJEB29015, sample SAMEA2738074) | human oral metagenome | biome: human oral; feature: human-associated habitat; material: saliva | place: China | collected 2213 ... | reverse complement strand
CAGAAGGGAGTTGAACAGCGTTTGGGATTTCACCTCTTTTAAACCAACGGTAAGCAGTGTGCCGTTTTACTCCTATTCGCCTTGCATACTCTGATAACTTCATGTAAGCAATCCTTTCATTTTTACTTCCATTTAAGTATAGCATATTGAAGCTAAAATTGCAACAAAAGGATACAAATTATGTTAAAAAGATATGGATTAAATTAGCCATTAATATACTTCCATTTTTAAAATCTGAATAGGAAAGATTTTCTTTTACATTTCCATATAAGCTCAACGATTGACTCTTCAAGACAAGCTTAGAAACTTCACTAATTTGTGATGGTTGTTCTATTTGTTCTATAACTTCTATTATTTTATAATCGTTATGTTTTTTTATAAGTAATCCAATTAGTATTATAGGAATTAAGCAAATAATCAAAAAGTATGTTCTAATATCCAAAAAAATTTTTTTTACCATAATTTTTATAATGATTCTCTTATTTTTTTTATTTCTATAATATCAAATTATGAGATTTAATTCAACAATTTAATGTTTTAACTTTTTTGTTTTTTTATTAAAATCTGATATAATATAAAAAACTATTAATTTTATTTTTGTGGAGAATTTTATGCGAGATACTAAAATCATTTCTGCTTTTCCATGTTTAGGAAAAACATTTTTTGCTGAAAATAATAAAGAAACATCTATAGATCTAGAAAGTTCTAATTATTTTTTTGATAAAACCGGTTTCGAAAATCTAACTTCTGAAGAATTTAAGGGTTTGAAAAATAGAATAAAAAAAGAAGATGGATTCGAAAATTATTTAAATGCTATTGATCAAGCTGTAAAATCAAATAAGTACAATTATGTTTTTATTGCTCAAAATCCTGATATTATAAAAGGAGTTTTAAAATTAGGTTATAAGGTCCATTTAGTAAAACCAAATCCAGGAAAAGAATCAGAAAAAGAATTTATCAAAAGATCAATAAAACGTGGAAATAATATGGATTGGATTAATTCTACAATTCCTTATTTGAGTGAAGATTTAGAGTCTTACTATTCTGAAGATGAATTCGAAAATCTTTTAATTTATTTTTTGCCTTATGATTCATACCTGTCTGACTTAATTGAGAGCGGATTGATTTAAATTTTTTAATTACTTAATTATTATTGTCTTTTAAATAAGAAGACAATTTTTTTATAATTTGTTTTTTTATAATTTTATCTAATTCTTCACCGGAATCTAAGTCTCCAATAAACCTTTTAGAAAATAATTCTTCTATTTTTTCTTTTTCTAAAAATTCTTTAAAATTACATGACCATATTAGAATTCTATTTGTTTCAAAATTATTTTCTTTATTTTTGATTTTATTGTTTTTTTTAATTTCAACATTCTGAGCTTTTATATTCCAATAAATTTCAACATTATTAACTGATTTTCTTTCTTTAAATAAGAAAAGTAATTCGTCTGAAAAATCTACAGGAAAAGAATTATTCTTTAATAAATTAAGAATTTTGCTTACTTCTTTTAATTTAAAGTTTTTGTTGTTATCCATCCCAATAAATACCTACTATATTAATTGTTTCTTCTTTCATTATACGATTAAAAACTTGATTTTATTTTTTAAAAAAGTTATAATAAAATAACTAGAAATGAAAAGGAGATGTTGTTTATAATGGACGTAAAAGAAAATGAGACAATAAAAATTGGAGTTGAAAGAGTCATACCTTACAGTTCTTTTACACTTGCAAAAATAGATAAAGAAACATTATTTCATTCAAATAATTTTGATTCTTTATTTAAGAAAATAAAGTTTAACAAAATTTTATATCGTACTTTTGTGGTTCTTGGATTAATTGTTTTCTTTCTTTCATACTTTATTTTTATGAAAGCAAACATTTATTTATTTAAAATGGGAACTATTGGATCATCAATCATAATGTCATTACCGTTTTTTTTGTTAGGGATTATTTCATTTTTAGTTAGACCAAAATTGCCAAACGAACTGTCATATGAAGAAGAATTGGGCTTGCAACATTATTTAAAACAAAAAAGGTCTGACTTTGTTGTGGAAAAAACAACTGTATGTGGTACAGTTAATTATTATAAAGAAGAAAATGGATGTGTTACGCTTGGATTTGTTTGGGATCACGGTTTAGAAGATCAACTTCAATTACCTAAAGGGATTAATTCTATAAAAGATGATGTAGTAGGTATGGAATCAAAACGTCGGGTTGTTATTTTGGATTATCCTGGAATTGGTAAAGTAGTTGCATCAGATAAGCTAATGCTTTATGAAGCAGGTTTAGATTCAAGTAAATTAAATAGAAAAAATTTAAAAGTTTTAATTAAAAAAATTCCAACAGAAAAAGATAATTATTCTGTAATAGTAAATTACTAGTTTTGTTTTCAACTAAACTAGTTTTTTAACTTATAATAATTAAGAAAAGGAGAGGTGTGTTTAATTGAAAAAAATAAGTATTATTTTATCTATGATTCCTGCTGGAGTAATGGCATTATCTCACAACAATGATGTGAAAGCTTTAGAATCTGCTCAAGATTTAACTTTATCCGTTGAATCTACTGCATCTATTACAGAAAATGATGTTTCATCTGAATCAATAACAGAAGACCGGGATTCTTTACTTAAAAAATTAGAGGCTCTAAACCTAAAAGATAGTTTTGAAGGATTTAAAAAATCTATTAATAATGCTTGGTCTACTGCAGAATTAAAAGTAATTTTTAATTCTGCTGAATCAAAATCAGAAGAAAATGATTTGTCTGATAAAGAAAAAGAAGAGATAGAAAAAAAGAACAAAGAAGAAGAAGCTTTAAAACAGAAGCAAAAAGAAGAAATTAAAAGTTATAATTCTGAAAAACCTGCTAATAGAATTCAAGAAACAAATTATCAGGCAAATAATTCTGGAAATAAAATTTTTGAACCAAATCAGGCTAGAGAAGCTTTTGAACAAATTACTGCAGATTTAGGTGTAACCGGATCAGAAAAAGAAATCTGGGCAGATGTGATAACTAGAGAATCGGGTTGGAATACCTATGCTACTAATCCAAGTTCAGGAGCTTATGGTCTTCCTCAATCTCTTCCAGGAGATAAAATGGCTGCTGCTGGTGGAGATTATTTAACTAATCCATACACACAATTAACTTGGATGTACAACTATGTGAAATCACGATATGGTTCTTTTGCTGGGATCAATTGGTATTCTCGTGGTTGGTACTAATAATTATTATGGATAACAAATAAAATAAAAACTACCAAATGGTAGTTTTTTATTCTTCATTTAATAATTTTTTTAAGTCTTCTTTGTCTTGATTTAATTTAGAATTATTAACTACAACTTTGATAAACTTTTCTTGTCTATTTAAAATTAGGAAAATCTGGGTTTGTCCTCGCCATTAGATGAGAAATTATACAAACAATAATAATAAAACCGAGAAAAATTAAAAATCTATGAGTACCATTAATCATTAAATCTAAACCAAAAAGTTTACAGTTCATTAAAATCATAACAATCCTAACGTTGTAAAGTCTCACTTAAAATGAGTCTTTTTTTCATTAAAAAATTATTTAATGTAGGCGACTGCGACTACCTGCTATACAATCCAAGCTATAATAGCTCATCATGTTTTACTTTTATTTTATTGTTATTTTTTTAGGATTTACCATAAAATCTACTAATTGTTGATGCAAATTATCATTGTAAAGATTTAATTTAGATAATGCTTTCCTACCAATGTTTAACGATCCATTAACATCAGCATTAATTAATTTCCCATTCTTAGTTTTAAACAATCCTCTTTTAACACGTTTTCCTACATAGCTATCTGATTTTTGAATTGGTTCTAAATCAAAAAAACTTGTTTTACTAGTATAAGATTCTTCGTTCTCTAAAAATTCAATCCCATTCAATTCACACTTGTACTTGAGTATCGAAATCAATTTATAAAATGGTATTGATACAAAGTTTTGATTAGTTTTCTTTCCCAAGTTAATGTCTTGTTTCTGACCTTTGTTATGTCCAAAAATTAATAGACTAACATTGTTCGAAACTAAATGATTCACTAAGTGGGATGTTATTTTATGAAATAAATAATCAATCCTATTATTCCTTTTTGAATAAATTGATTTAGCTTTTATTGAACTTTTATTTTCTTGTTTGCTTGCAATTTTTGCAAAGTTTTTATTAGCGAGTTGATTAATGGATTTAACAACTTTCCCATTGTAAATAATGGGATGAAAAACATTACTTGTTAAAGTTATTAAATTATTCATTCCAGGATCAATAAAGGCAACTCTTTGTTCGCATGATTTAATTTTGGTTTTTGTTTCTTTTTCAAATAAAATCTCAATAACAAAATGATTTCCTTTAGGAACAATTCTAGCTCCAATAATGGATTCTTTTGATTGCAATGTTTTAATTTTTATTTTAGTTTTAGAAAACTTAACAAATCCCTCTTCTTTTAAACTAATAGCTCCTTTTTGATAAGGTACAACCATCCTTCCTTTAACTTTATCTAAATAATTTGGTAACTTAGCTTTTTTGGAATAAGTTCCATTAGAAATCATTTTATTTAAAGCAAAAAATGATTTGAATGAACGATCAACAATCATTTGGATTTGCTGAGAAACCTTTGCAGGTAAAGCTCGATAATCTGGATTGTTCTCATCAGTGAAAATCTTATTAATTTTAAAGTAATTCAAAAACTCTTTGTTTGGATCAAAGAATGACTCCCTCTGCCTAAACAATGTTGAATTATAAAGATTTTTTGATAAAAAAGTTAAACGATCACACTCTTTGAAAAAATGATGTCTTTTTGAAATGATATGACGTTCAACTAAAACAATTTTATTATTCATCTTTTGAATCTTCCGCCATTAATTCTTGCTTTATTTTACTTCTAAGACCATAAAGTTTTCCAGAAAAGGAATTGATCAATGAAATAATATCCTCTACCAATTCATCTGATTGAGTTTTTGGATTAGCTTCGTCATCCACAACAACAATTTGAACATTATGAAAATCACAAATCTGCTTGATGTAATTAAAACCAAATTGAATTAATCTATCTTTATGATTTACGAAAATTCTGTCAACTTCATTATTTTGAACCATTGACAACAAACTCTTCAAACCTTTGCGATTATCATTTAAGCCAGAAGCAATATCTTTTTTTACTACTAGATTCTTAGGGTTGTGATTGATAGCAAATAATTTGATTGCATCAATCTGTCGATCTAAATCACCTGATTCTTCTTGTTTATGTGTGGAAACTCTTGCATAAATAACATCTTTTTTATTACTAATTGTATCATCTAATGCAAGACCAATAGTGTCTAAATAATCATAAAAATCTGAAGCTTCAATCCTTCTATGACCATTTTGATTTTTAGAAGCTTTAATCACTCCAAGTTCACAATAACGAATAACTGTTGGAGCTGCAATTCCTAGAAGTTTTGCGATTTGACCAGTTTTATAACTGCCTTTTTTCATTATTTCTGATTTTTTGTACATAATTTTAACTCTCCTTTGTTTCTATTATAACATAAAATGAAATAAAAATCTAACAAAAATAAAAAAGATTATCAAAACGGTTAAGTTTCGATAATCTAATTTAAACACCAGATTAAATCAAAAAAATCAAAAATGAACATTGAAAGCTCCAATCAATTTATTATTTCCTATAATATCATTTATTTCTAAAAAAATCAAGAAATTATTTTTTTGAACTAAAATTAAAAAACTACCAAAAGGCAGTTTTTAATTCTTTAAGGCTTTCATCATCAATTCCAACAAGAACTTTTGTTCTGTTTCACTTCTAGTTCTTAGAATTGATTTTGCTTTTTTAAAGCTGATTGAATTAATAAATTCGATTAACTCATCTTCCCCAAAGAATGAGAGTGGAACAGAGCTTCTAATTGCATCGTTCACATTGTGAGTTGTTAGAGTTGATAATCTATGAATGACTGATTCTAGTCCAAACTTGATTTCATTCTTAATTACTGTTTTATAATCAAGATTCTTATTAAAGAACTTTTCGGTTAAAAGTTTAGCTTTTCCTTTTTTGAAACCAGCTGCAAAATTACAAATAAAGATTTTATTACCAACAGAATTGGTAGAAAGAGTTTTGGTTTCAAAATCGTAATAGATTTTCCATTGTTTGTGGTTATAATTGGCTATCAAGTAATTAAACAATAAATCTTTTACTATTGTACGAACCTCATCCTGAACGGATGAGTCAATAGAAAAAAGTCCGAACAATTCATAAAATTTTCTAAAATAATCACTTCGAGCAGAATCAATTGTGCATTTAAAATTGTAATCAGTTTTCAACCTATTTGAAAAATCAAGCCGGTTTTTCAATCCAAATGGAACTTCATTACAATTTAGAAGTTTTAATAGCCTATCAAAATCAAAGTCGATATTAAAATCTTCTTTGTTTGTTAAAGTAAGCTCAATCTCTTCTTTCATAGTTAAAGAGCTCTGATTTTCCTTTGACAATAACAGGGAATCGACCAATTCATCCAATCTTGTTACTATTGTAGCAAGCCTCATTTCTTCAATAAAAACAGATCGTTTTCCTTTAGCTAGTTCAAGGTCTTTCATTTAGAGATACCTTCTTTCTTTTTTGTTTTAATTATAAAAAAGAGAAGTTAAAACAAACCTCTCTTTTTAATTTTGTTTTGTTAAAATTTCTGAAATTAGTTCAGCAAGCTTTATTCGTTCTTTTAAAGAATAATTAGTACAATGCAAACCAGTCCGATTTAGAATACTAACCAATTCACTCTTTACTGCATCAGTATTAGATAAGAATACGTGTTGCGAGCCGTCTGTAACAAATCCAGATTCGGGGTCAATTACGTTTTCTAAATGGAATCGATATAAAGTTTGTAACTGCTCTTTTAATTTGTTTTTTAAATCATCTAGAAATTCAGAGTAACTCATAAAAGTTTCAGAATTGCTTGTTGTTTTATAAGCAATTTCTGCAACTTTCAGATTTTGACAATCTTCTTTTCTTGGTAAAAATGTTAATTTAAAAGTCTCTCTATCATAATAGAAAACCAATTTTACCTTATCATTTTTTACTGATTCTGATGAGTTTAACAAAATAAAATTCATTTCATTTACAAAGTTTTGAATTCCTTCTGTATCTTTGTTTTTGATTAGAATAAATAATTTATTTTGAAAAGCCTCACATAATAGATTAATTTTTGCTTTATTTTTAAATTCTAAAGGAAAGAATTGAACCATTGAACGGACTTTAGATTTTACATTATTACTCAATTTCAAACTGTCAGTAATTCCATTTCCAATTTCTTTTTCTATTCTTTTTTTAGTGCTATCAAATAAATAACGGAATGAACCAACACATCCATTAGATAGTATCGTATATTCAGGAGTTGGTTCTGATCTAAAAAATCTTTCATCTAGTCCTAAATTAGTACCAAAAAGGTCCATAAATTTTTTATTTATAAAATCAAAAGACATAACTGTTCTCGAAATAAAAAGATTTTGATAGAATTCAATTAAATTATTTGAATTCATCATTCTTTTTCGTAAATCTGAAGAGCTGCTATTAGCAAAATTTCCAATTAGATGAAGATCGACGTCTACTCTATTCTCTAAAAGTCTAACTGTCTCATTTAGATTATCATCTTCAAAAGATAATTTAATTTTTTCTAGAGTAATAGATTGAATACTCTGCTTTGAATCACTATTTAACAAGATATAAACCTTCTTTCTAACCAATATCCGGTTTTATTTTAATTATAAAAAAGGCAAACAATCGTTGCCTTTTATTTTTTGATAAAACTTGCGATTATATCTAAGATTCGTTCTTTATCAGATAAAGGACGTCCATTTAGGATTTTACAAAGAGTTTCTAAATTTTTAGATTTTAGACTTTGTGCAATAGATTCATTCGGTACCAAGACAAGAGGAATTTTCCTTTTTTCATAGTCTTTAAATGAATACTTATCCATTCTATAGATTCGAACGTAAGTTTCTCCCATTTGAAACTTTAACTTTTCAAGAAAAGCTTCTTTAAAGGTTTTTCCAGAACTCATCATTTTAAGGAGACTAGAAAATAAGCCATTTTTATAACCAATTGTAATAGAAGCAACCAATAAACAATTACCTGTTTCGGGTATGGATGTTAATTTTTCATTATTAAAGTTGAAATAAATTTTAACAGTTTTTGAATTAATAGAACGTAATAGTTCTATTACTATGTTTTCCAGTGATAAACGCTCTTCTTCATTAAATGAAACAGAATTTTCTGCTCCTAATGTTTTAGTAGTAAAAGATCTAAGTTCCATTAACTCAGATTCTATTAACTCTTCATTAATAAAAAATTTTATCTTATTTAAAGTTTTTTTAATCTTTTTAAATTCATTAACTATTTCAAAGTTCTTTGAAAATTCTTCATAATCAAATAAAAAAGATGGCGGAGTTTTTATTTGTAGTCTTTTTAAATCTGAAAGCTTAATTTCTGGTTTTAAATTCATAGTTTCTAACGCTAATGTTTCAAAATTGACTCTTTCAACATCCAAAAAATCAAGATCATCTACTGAAATTGTTTCAGATAATTTTCTTAAGTTTTCAAGTTGAAGAGTAGCTTGACTTTGCTTGTTTAATGTTTTCAATTTTATAAACTTCTTTCTTTAATTTTGAGAAACAAACTTTTTGGCAATATGAAGCAATGTTGGAGAAGAATTTTCATTTAAACTTCCTTCCTCAATGAGAGTTTCTAGCCCGAGATATCGGTAATCATTCTTGTGATTTGGGTCGACCATAGATAAAAATTCAATTATGAACTTGTTTGAATGCCCAGGATTTTCTTCCAAACCTGAGCCTTTAAAAACTTCAGTAGAAAATCCCATAACATCTTCAGTTATTAATGCTTCAAGTGTCCAAAAGATTAACTCTCTCTTCTCTATAGCTTCGTCCAAATCTGAAGTTTCTCTACTAGAACTTCTGAGGTTATTAATAGCATATTCAATTTGATATAGTGGGCTAACAATCGATTTTCCTTCTCTAATACCTTCCAGTGAAAAATAATATTCATAATTAGTCATTTCAAACTTTTCTGTATTTATGACTGAACGAAGTAATAGTTTTGGTTCAACCCATGAATCTAAGAAAATGATTTCAAAAACTTTTTTAATATCACTGTAAGAAAGTAGTGATTTTTCAAAATCTTCAACAATAAAATCATTTTTTATCAAGTGATATAAAACTTTTTCTTGAAAATTGAAAATGATCTCTTTTTGAATTGTTATAGGATTTATTTTAGATGAAACAGAAATAACAATATTGTCCATTGAAATAGGAATCGAAACTGATGTTTTTTTGATATTATTTGAGGAAAGGGTTACTTTTTTAATTATTAATTCTGATTTATCAGGTAAAATTAACGATGTCGAAACTAATCCTTTCCCATCTTCAGAAGTGATCTTAAATCTCAATTTCAAATCACTAGTATCTTCTAGTTTAAAAATTCTTTTCCCATTTTTCGACAGAACTGAGCTCAAAAAACCCAATTCATCTTCATTTATCAATTGGTAATAGTTTTTTAAAATTGTTTTCAATGTAATCATTAGACTACCTTCTTTCTATCCGTATTAACGGTTTTGTTTTAATTATAAAAAACTGGTTACAACTATAAGGTTATACCAGTTTTATTATTTATTTCCAAAGATAAAGTGATTTCGAACAGTCCAATACCATTTCTTTAACTGTTTCAGCAATGATTTGTCTATCTGCATCTCCTCTATCCATTAAAAGAGATTGGATCGATGAGATTTCCCATCTTCTCAAGTTTGCTTTTATTGATTCTTTATCTACTAAAGATAAAGGAACTTTCCTTTTTCTATAGTCTTTAAAAGAAAAGCTTTCAAGTTGAAATAGCTTTAAGTAAGTTTGTTTTAAATCAAACTTGATGATTTCTATCATAGCTTCTTTAAAACTTTTCCCCTCATTCATTTTTTGACTTAATTTACTATAATGTCCATTTCGGTATCCGATAGAAATAGTACTAATTTCAATGCAGTCGCTTTTGTTTGGAATAGATGTTATGACATTATTTTGAAAATCAAAATAAACTTTGATTGTCTTATGTGGATAACGAGACAACATTGCTGTAGCAATGCGATTAACAATCGTAGCCTCAGTAATTCCAAATGAACGTTTTTCATCTACTCCTAAAAGATCAATAGCAAAATCTCGAACTTCTTTAATTGTTGAAGGAGTTTTTCCTGTTTTCTGATCTATGTTGTTTGTCAACTTTTTAATAGATCTAAAACGTTTAACTTTATCAAAGTTAGAAGCGAAAATTGATCGATCTAACATAAAGTCTGGTAATTTATTAATACCTAGAGTTTGTAAATCTTTTTCATTAAATTGAGGCTTGGATTTGATAGCTAAAATTGCAATAGCTTCTGAACCGGGATTCTCTTTTTCAATTAAAGCTAAATCTAATTCTGAAATTGTTTCAGAGAGGGAGCGAATGCCATCTAGCTTTGATGAAATCAAATTAGATTTGTTAGTGTTTAACATTATAAACCTTCTTTCTTTTTATAATTTTGTTAATTATAAAAAATCACGATCTTTCAAAATGAAAACCATGATTTAAAACTTTACTATAAAAGTTTTTTCTTAAGATTTTCCCCTGTTCTCTCGGCTCTTTTGTTGCTGGATCTACAAATTGTCTATCAAAGACTTTAAGGTAATCTAAAATCGTTCCCTTAACTTTTCCCTTATTTGTTTTTAGTAAAATTACCAGATGAAAGATAATGGATTTCATTATCTTTTTTTATAATTAAAATAAAACTGGGAACCGGTAAAGAAAGAAGGAAAAACTATGCTTACAAAAGAAAAATCTTCTGAAAAATCAAAATTTTTAGAAGACTTTAATAAATTACTAACAGTTTCTAAAACAAACAGCTTCTTAAAATCTGTTATGAAATTAATTTTGGAAAATTACAATATTGATTTAACTATTGGAGATAGCGAGTTTGTTAAAGGAATCTACTGGAACAGATACAGTGGTGAATTAGTTCTTTTTAAGTCCAAGGAAGGGAATTCCACGGTGAGATCACTCACAACATCCACTGACGGTTTTGATTTTATGTCATACTTTCCGATTATTAGTTATGAGGACAGAACATTGTTCGAATCAAATCGATTAATGAGGCTTTATGAAATTAAGGAAGATCACCCTGTAACTAAAGAAGATGTTGAGGCTGATACTCAAAAGTTTTTAAAGTTTCTAAAATCTGTAATAAATAAAAAACTTTTGAAGGATTACAAAGAATACTTTGAATACGTTACAACTTCTGAAGGTCAATCTACAAGATTGCCACAATTCTTTTCTAAACAATGGGAGGATGGATTTGGTTATCCAATTGACTTAGTAAATAAGGACACAATGTTTCTTGTTTTTTGGATCGGTATAAGCCCATTCAATGGTACTGATTCCTCTATGTTCAATTTAGAAAGTTCTAAAATTGTTGGAGAGTATATCTATAGCAATACCATAAATTGGGATAATTTTCTTTTTGACAAAGAAACATTGAAGTTAAACTCGATCCATCGCCCTTATAAAGATTTTATTTTTAACGAGCTGTTTGACTTCTTTAAAAAAATAAAGATTGAAAAACGGCTAGTCTTTCTATGGAAGCATTTTCATGTTAATTTTGAAATCTTGCCAGAAGAAATTAAAAAACAAATCACCAATGAGGATTTTCTTGTTTCTAGAATTACAGATCTATACCTAGAAAAACTAGAAGATCAATTATTTTTTGTTCAGGAAGATCAAAATAAATTGTTTAAATTGTTTCTTTTTCTAAAAGATTATGATCAATCAATTGTAAAAAAATCTGAAAAATTGATTTTGGAATTTTTCGAAAGGAATAGAGGTCGAATTGTTAATTCAGGAATGAATAAAATTGTAGAAACTGAAGTTGATGAATTAATTAATAAAGCAGGAATTCCAATTATCAAGGCTTATCAAAGTGGATCAGAAGTAACTTATGACCGAGTATGTTCTAAAAATAAGTTCCTTTATTCCCCATTTGATTCGCAGCTAACTTTATTAAGAGGTAAAAAAGATTCTTCTGACGATTCTAGACTTGATTATTTAGAAAAAGAGTTATTAGAAAATAATTTTTCGACAACAAGACAGATAAAAGAAGAAATTGAACAGATCCTAGGATTTAAAAGTTTAAAACTTTCAAAAAGAATGAAAGAACATCTTAATTTCGTTCTATCTATGCCAGAAGAAATTGTATAAAAAAAGAGCTTGATGCTCTTTTTTAATATACTCTCATAGAACTACGAATTGAATCTTCGTCTGGCAAAAAAGTGTCGTCAAATGGATAATAACTCTTATCCATTAATTTATGAAGTGTGTCTCGATACGGGAGTATTAAACAAACGAATTATTAATTTTAAAAAAGCTACAGATAAAGAACTTTTTCTTTTTGAAGAAATAAAAGATTCTTTGGATCGTGGTTATAATAAGTTAACTTCAGACATTTTAGACTTCCAAAATAAAGGACCATTAGATTATCTTAATGGAAAGGTTCCTTTTTCTGTGTTATTAGATGATAATATTAAAGCTTGGATCGCAAAAACTCAAATGAAAAAAGTAATCGAACTCTACCATTCTCTGGAAGACGAATCGGATAAAGAAAAAGTTTTGCGACTCCTCTCTGAAACTGTTAAAGAAAATAACAATCTATCCTAAATAAAAAAGAGCTCTGAATAGAGTCTCTTTTTTTATTCAATTGTTTCCATGGATAAAACAAAATTGAAGTGATCTTTTTCTGCTTGAGAAAGGAAGTTAAATGGTAGATCAAGAAAACTTTTAACCATTCTTTTAACTTCTTCAGAAGTTTTGGCTTTTGATTGAATTAGAACTTTTTCAATACTCTCAAACGGTTTTGAAGATAAACTTTTATCGTTTGTTCTAAAACTTACCATTGTTGAAATCTGTCCGATATCGTTAATAAACATTGGGCAATAAACAATTGGGAGTTTGATAACTGAAGCCCTTCGAATTAAAGTATCAATGCTAAAAAAGCAATCAGTTGTAATCAAACCTTCATCTAAAATAATTTTCAATAATTCATCTTCTTGCTGCAAAACTTCATAATGTGGAGCTGGATAGTCTTTTTTAATTATTCCAATCAAAGCTTTTCTTATTTCTTCTAATTTAAAATCTTCCGAGATCTCATCACTTTCAAAACTTTTATAAACAAAGCTTTGTCGAGAGAGCTGAACGCTAATATACCCACCATAGATAACTGTTTCAAGTTTTTTCATGTCATAAAAAAGAATTTTTTTTAAAATTCCTTTATCCGTGTAATCGCCCGAAATCTTTTCCGGGAATTCACTTTGGAAATTAGACAAAAACCTTAAGAGTTTGAGTTTATTAAAAACCTTGTAGTCCATATCATTTAATAAATCAAAAGTAAAATCAATCAATTTCGGTAAAAACCTTTCATAATGACATCTAAAAGTGAAAGTTTCCATATCACTAAAAAGTATTCCTTTATCTGCGATCATATCCCGGTACAAAAATCCATTCAAAAACTTTGAATAAATTATATCTTCTAGCCAAGGATCGGTGTCATCTTTGAATAATTCTGTATTCTGCCAAAATTCTATAAATTGTTTATCTTTAGGTAAAACATCAATAGGGAAACCATGGTATTGTTTCCATCTCGAATAAAAGTAACTGTAATCTTTTGTAACTAATGAATTAGAGTAATTCTTATAGTCTGAAATTAAAAGATATTGAATTTTTTCTTTTAAAAAAGAAGCAAAGATTTTTTTGTTCTCTGGAAATAAATCTCCATAAGTAACCATTTTATTTTTCTTCGACCCTAATAGTTCACAAAGTTTTCTTTCAGATAAAAAAGATTGTTTTAGAACTAAAATTGGAAACCATGATAGAGCATCATAATCAAAGCTCTTCAAATCTTTGCTCTCTAAAGTAGAACTACCAACAATTTTAAAACTTCCATCAAACCGGCTCCAAAATGTAAAGATTTTGTAATTTTTATCCTGAAACATTTTAAGCATAAATGGCTCAATCTTCTGTACTAATTCCAGAGAGAACTTGTCTTCCTTAATTAGTTCAAGGAGGGATTCAAAATCCTTTCTGAAGTTTGGTAGAGTTTTGTTATCCATTTGATTTGTTAAATCAATCAATTTAAACCTTCTTTCTATCTAGAAATTACTAGATTTTTATTTAATTATAAAAAATCAAGACCAAACCGGTCTTGATTTAATCAATTGTATCCATAGATAAAACAAACTCCAAGTGTTTAATTTCTGCTTCTCTAAGTTGAGTAGAATTAAACTTCAAGAAAAAATTACAAATCACTTTGGTTGATTTTGTTGTTTTTGCATTAATGGATTGTAAATCGTCTTCGATTTCTTTATATTCAGCGAATAAATCTTCACTAGCTGGAAACCGATGAACGGTCAAACTATAAGAAGAATATTCGACAAATGAAATAGGGGAATAAACAAGTGGATAATGTCCATAATCTAAGACTCTATTTTTTAGTTGAGTTTTTGACTCAAAAGCCTCAACAAGAACAACATCTTTGTCTAACAACAAATCATACATTGATGTTTCTAATTTACTATAATATTTAGCACATAAAAGTGTACCAGAGTTTTTAACCAATTCAATCATTGATTTCTGAAGCAGTTCAACCTCTTCAGAAGTTGCATTTTCATCTAGCAAACATTGTGGTGCAGTATAAAAGAATTTCAATCCTCCGAATAATACGGCTCGCTGATCTTAAATTTGTTTTTCTAGAATAGCTTAAAAAACTGTTTTGTCGGAAAGCAATGCTTTTACAGTTTCAGGGTTTTTAGATTCATATTGTTTTGAAAAATCTAATACTCTTTTTAAGCACTCAGATGCAATTGCTTCATCCTGCTTTAATCTAGTTAGTATAACCTCAAAAATCAAATCAGAAAATTGTTCGTAATGTTCAAAGAGTTTATTGTTTTTTAAATCTTTAAAAAGAATACTATGTACCGCAATATTGTAATTTAACGGTAATAGTTCTGGTTTAATTTTGTAAGAGGAAACAGTTCTTCCGCTAAGATAAGAAAATAATTCAGTTGAATTCCAAAAAAGTTTAATTTGTTTTTCTATTGGAAACAAATCAATAGGATAAACTTCACCTTTGGAATAATAAGAAACAATTTCATTATAATCTCCAGACAACTCAGCACTAAGATACTTTTTATAGAATGAGGTCATTCTAGTTTTAATTTTCTTAGACAAAAACAGCTTAAACCTTTCCGGTTTATCAAGGACTTCATTTACCGAAGTAGGCTCTTGTTCATACTCTTTTAAAAGTCTAGACTCTTGGAATAAGGAATCTGTAAATCTAAGAACCGGGATGTGTGAAAGATAATCTGTTCCTGTAGTTCTTGATTCAATAATGTTATTATTAACCAGAAAAGTTGTAATTTCACCTGAAAGTCGATTCCAATAAATAACTCCAGAAAAAATAGACATTCGAAATGAGCCAAGAGATCTCATCCCAGCTTTAATAGTTAGAGTATCTTTCAAACTAGAATAGACATCATCTATAAATGAATCCTCATTGATTAATTTAAGCAATCTTTCAAAATCACTCCGAAAAGATTGTTTAGTTTTGTTGGTTGAGTTCCCATACATTTTTTTCATAGCTTACCTTCTTTTTTGATAATTGTCAATTTTTTATTTTAATTATAACATAGTCCGTCCAGTCATATAAAATTATTTTATAATTAATAAAAAAATAAAGAAAGAAGGTTTATAAATGATTAACCAAACTAGCTATTCCAGCTTGAAAAATCCAAGTTTTAGTGCGGACTCAAAAACTTTTCAAAGTCTTATTACAGATAAAAGTTTTTATGAAAAAGTTGCAAAAAAAATAATTGAATGGATTGAAAACACACCTGAACCTGAAATAAATCCAGACGATTTTCAAGATTTAATTATTTATTGGAATCGATTTAATAATGAACTAATAGCAGTAAAAAAAGATTATGTTTACAATAAATTTCCTTTTGATAATGATCTTTTATCTCATTTCACAGTAGTTTCAATCTCAGCTTATGATTTGGAGTATTTGGGATCGATTATCCATAACAGAGGAGTAGAAAATGAAAATAATAGTAATCTTATAAATGAAATCTTAGAAAAACTAAATAATAAAATTTATGAAACTTTTAATTTGTGGTATCCTCTAATATTGTCAGGTTATTCTAAATCTAATGAAGTTGATGTTTGCTCAGAACTGGAAAAATTATTTTCAGATTATTCTATTTTAGTTCCGTTAGATTTTTTATCAGACGAAGAACAGTTTGAGGACTATTGGAGTTCGTTTGATTTATTTGTAGAAGAAGATAGCTGCAAGCAAATTTATTTAACTATGTTTTCAAGAAGTGCCGATAGAATTTCTAGATGCATTCTAAATAAAAACTTAAGTTTAAAAAACCATTTTGTTATTGTGAGAATAAATTAATCGATCATTCTATCAACCGATTAAAATATTTTGACTCTGATTCCAGTTTATTAATGTTTAATAAATCTCTTAAATTTTTAGATAAAGTTGTAAAATCTGGATCTGATAGAAGTAATCAGATTTTAGAAGAAGTAGCTTTATTTGAAGAAAAAGTAATAAACATCTATCAAGAAAAGATAAAAGAAGTTCTTGGAAAAGCTCTTTATTATAAAACTTATTTTAATTATGCTTATCAGACAACAATTACTCCACTGGATTTACCTCCTGAAGTATTTGAATTCAATAAATTACGAGAAAAAATCATTAATATTTATATGGAATTTCTGAAAGAGAATGGTTCAAATCCCGCAGATTACGTTTCAAATCTTCCTGAAATTATTTATCGAAAAGCAAAAGAAAAAAACTTGTTGGTTGAAACTATCAAACGTAATTCTAATTCATTCAAAGAATCATTTGATAGCTCGATTATCTATAGTCCTATAAAGGCTGATTTGTCAATCATATCGGTTGCGGATTATTATATTGACTTTCCTTTAAGCGAAGTAGAGGATGAGCTGATTAAAACAAATTCTAAGACTACTAAAGCAGTCAAAGAAACAATTGAGACAGTCTTGAAGATTAAAACTCTAAAACTTTTACCGACTGTTAAATCTCATTTGGAATTTGTTCTTTCTATGGATACCATAGATTAAATTAAAAAAGGAATAATAATTCATTATTCCTTTTTATTATGTAATAATTAATCTCAATCAATTAATTTCATCTAATTCTAAAATGAGTATCTAGCTATAGCCGTCACTCCTTTAGTTATTAAAGCAAAGTGCTTAGTCAACTCTGTTTCTAGTTCAGCGGAGAAGGGCTCATCTTTTAATTAAGAAATAAATCATACTTTAAAATCTGATAAAGAAAAAGAAGAAATCTGTTCTCTTTTTTATTTAAGAATTGAAAAGTAAAAGCATTTGATTTATAATTCGTTCTTTTTCTTCTTTTGATTTAATTGTAGATATGAAATCTATTATATCACCATAATTTTTCTTCAAAAATTTAGATAATTTATCTTCTGACATAATCTCCGTTGGTAATTCAAAATTTTTATAATAAACAGATAAAATGTTACTATTTTCAGAAGATTCACTTCTTAAAATCTTTTCATTTAAATCTGAATTCCATACTTCAATTATTTCTTTAAATGAATTAAGTAATAATTCATTAATTCTTAGATTATTTAAGTATTCTTCGTTTTCTAGATCTTGATAGTTCAATTTTTTATAATAATCTTCAAGAAAGAATTCGACAAAATTTAAAACTTCATTTGTTTCTAATCCATAACGCCCATAAAATTCATCGGAAGATTTGTCGTCAAATAATGAAATTATATTAAAATTATTGTTTTCTATATCGAAACAAATGGAGAATTTAAAACCAAAATTATATAGATTTGTAAAACTATATAAAGAACTTAGAATATTATAAAATTTTGTATGTTGTTTTATAGTGTTGGAAAATTCTAATCTAGGATTTTTTAACTTGTTAGAATTTTTCATTTGATCTAACAAATTAAAATCACTCATAATTTTATCAACTTCAGCTGATGTTTCAAAAAAATTATTAAAGATTGTATAAAAGCACATGTAAAGATCACCAAAATCAACTTTTGTGTTTTCAAAATCTTTTTTTGATTTGAGTTTATTTTTATCAGTAAATAAAATTTTAGATAATGAAATAACTGCATTATACTTATCGCCACTCAAAAAATCTATTGGAGTTCTATAACCAGTTAACAACTCATCTTTTGATTCAAAGATTTCTTTTAATGGTTCATAAATAATTTTATCCCAAATTTTTTGATTAAACAAATTATTATTAATAGTTTTTGAATAATATTCATCAATTAAATTCATAATAGGCAATGTTGAATCTCCATTATAAACTTTAACCTTTTTTAAGTCTTCAATATCAAAATTACTAATCAAATTAGCTATTTTTTTTTGAAAAATTGCAGCCCGGGATGTTTTATTATAATTAATCATTTTTATTACCTTCTTTATTGTAGAATTTTGTTTAATTATATTAGAACCATAATTTTATAATTTTAAAAACTTTTTACTTTTTAAAGTTTATTATATCACAAACAACATAAAAAATAAATAATAAAAAAAAGAATCTATTTCAAGATTCTTCTTAGATTTTTTTAAAACTGTTAATAACTTAATTAATTTCTTTTAATTGCAGAACGAAATCCAAATGATTCAGATATGGTTCTTCTAGTGAATTTATTTGTTTTCCAAATTGAATTTCTTCTTTTACAGTCCGAATCCAATTTTTAACCTCTTTAGTTGTTAAAGCAGAGTGAGCAATCAATTCTGTTTCTAGTTCAGAGACGAAAGAACTTTTATTTAATTGATTATTCAATCCAATTGCGAAGCTATTTGTTTTTCGAAAAACAAACGGAGAATAAATTACATTATCATGCATTGATTCTAAAAAAATTTCACTTGAAAAAGTTTCAGGAATAATTAAATTAGATTCAAATCTTAATTTACAATAATCTTCCTCTTTCATTGAATGCCTTAAATCAAGAATTCCAGTAGTTAAAAAACTGCTTGAATTATATTGTTCTTTGATTAATTTTGGAATATACAAATCTACTTCTTCGCATAAGTTTTTTGGAATGCCATACTCTTTAAAGTTAAATAACTTTGGAGATGCTGCAAAACATTGATCTGTTACCACTCTTAAATAAAGATTTGCTAAAGTTTTTAACAAAAACTCATGAGCTTCTTTCTCATTAGAAAAAAGAACATTAATAGAATCTACTTTTCCAATATTAGAAGATAATGATTTAAAAAGCTTATAGAATTTCATCAAACCATAAGAATAAAAGCTATCATCTTCTTCAAATGATTTTACTAATTCAATCATTTTTGCTGTTAAAAATTCAAAAATTTCTGATTCAAATGGTTTATAAAAATCAAATAATTTGAAATTGGAATCAAAAAAGATTTGATCGAACTTTTTATTTTTTTGAGATTCATAATATTCTGGGAACAAAAACTCATTTATTGCGACAGTTTTATCGGAACATAAAACTTCACAAAAGTAATAAATCTCTTCAGCCCGAGCTTCGGGGTTTAATAAATCAATTGGCAAAGAAAATCCGTCTTTATAAAAATCGAAAAATGGTTTTAAGTCAAGATAATTATTTGAAGTTGTTGTAGACAAATAAAGGGCGGTTTTTTGTACTTCAATAAGTGAAGCTGTTAATTCATCCTTTAACAATATAAGCTGTATTTCACGGTTCTTTTTAAAATAAAGAAATTTTTTTCTTCTTTTTTTATCAAAGTATGGGGCGATTGGAATCCAAGAAACAAAATCGTTCCCATGAATAGGCTCCACAATAACCTCTCTAGAATAAAAATGAACTTTTACACTTTTATCAAATCGATTCCAAAACAATGTAAAATCGCTACTTTTTCTTAAGTTTTTTATAACCAAATCAAGCATCTGGTTTAAAAATTTTTCGCTATCTAAAAGAGAAAAGAATTCTAATAGATCTGCTGAAATTGATAATGTTTTTTTATTATTTTTTAAATCAATCAATTTAAAACCTTCTTTCTAACCGGACAAGCCGGTTTGTTTTTATTAATTATAAATGGTTTATCTAATTTCTTCCAATTCTAAAAGTTTTTCCAAAAAAACTCGAGAAGGTTTTGATAATTTCCACTTCATCTTTTTATTCAATAAAATAGTTTTTATTTTCTTTTTAGTTTTTGTATGGATTTTAACATTATTTTTTTTAAAAAATAATCTCATTTTACTATAATCTAAATTATTTAAATAGTATAAAAAATTTTTTGGAAATGGTGAATAAATAATTAAATCTCTATTATTTAAATCTTCCAATTCAAAATCAGAAAAAACTTCAACTAAATTAAAGTTCTTTTCATAGGTTTTTTTATAAATGAAATCAGGAAGAAATGAATGATAATATCCAGGTCTTTTTCTTCTTACTTTTAAGAAATCTAAAACCTTTTCCACAAAAATTTCCATTTCTTTTTCTGTTTTATTTTTAGAAAAAGATTCTATTAAAGAGGTCAAAAAAATTGGTGTAGTTCTAGTTGTGTTATATAATGCTTCTTCTATCGCATCAATCATAACTTTTATTTCCAAATCAAATTTAGTTGAATTCTGAACAAATTCTGGAATTAAATCAGGATATAAATCCTTTCTTTTATAAATAAAGTTTAATGCAGCAAGCTTATGTTCAGAAAAAAGCAAATTATTATGAACTTCCATAAAGTAATCAACTGCAAAATTTAAAATTTCTTTTTCCAATAAACAATATGGAAATAATAAGTTTCCATTTTCATCTAAAATTAATCTTTTTGAAGTTCTTGATTGAACAGTTTGAATTCTCCTACCAACAAAGTATCCAGATGCCTTATCTAATGGATTGTAAACCAAAACTTCACTAAATCTTAAAAATTCATAATGAAAATGATATTGGCTTAACATGTCTATAGGTAAAATTATTCCATTTAATAAAAACAAATTATCATCTAGTTCTTCTGTCGTTTTGTAATTAAAAATAATTAATTGAATTTCAGATAAGAAAGTTTCAACTTCTTTTTTTATTTTATTTATTATTGTTTTTGAATCTTCTTCAAAAATAATTTCTTGAATTTCTTTTTTAAAAAATTTTCCACCAAAAACCGGAAACCATGAAATAAAATCAAAATCTGCATTAAAAGATGATAAATCTTTCAATCCTTTTGAATCAATCCTAGTAACAAGATTATTATTAAATCTATTCCAAAAAATACAAAATTTTACATTATCTTTTCTACCTAAATAATCTTTGAACTCGTTTGGGTTTATTGCTTTAATTTCCTGTGCTAATAAAAGAAGAAATTCTTTTTTCTTGGATAATTCAAGAAGTTTTTTCCAATCTGAATTAAAGTCTAAAGTTTTTAATGGACGGTTTTGTGTGTTTATCATTTTTTAATTTCGTATCTTTCTATTGTTTGTTGTTTTATTATTTGTTCTTTAATTATTTTTATTATATCACAAAGATTTATAATCTACAATTGAGAATATTAAAAAAATTTCTGATTTAAAAGGTTTTTATAAGTTAAGGTTTTTAGTGGTAAACTGGTGAGTTTAATTCTATTTTTTTATAGATTATAATTAAAATAAAAATTATAAAGAAGGTAACTATTTTGAAAAAAATAAATTGTACAAAAAATCAACAATTTGAACTGTTTTCAAGAATTGCAAAAAAAGTCGATTCATTTTCAATTGATGAGCTTCAATCTATGAAATTAGGAGAATCAGATTTTAATAGTTTCTCTAAAAAGTTTTATACAATTTTGTATAAAGGTGAAGAATGGGAAAAATCTATTACAAATCCTTTAAAAAAATTATTTGATGGTTTCCAATCTGATATACCAGATCACTTTAATAGTTTCAGGGATTTTCTTATTGAAAATGAAGAAGTAAGAAAAACTGAATTATATTCTTTGAGAGAAGTTCTAAATTTAATTAATAGAATGATTATTTCAGAAAGAGCTTTGACGTTTGAAAATAGATATGATAAATCTATAGTAAAAACATTTGTTATTGATTTTCATAACTTATTTGGGAGTAGAACTAATAATTCACCAAAGGAAAGAAAAAAACTCCTAATAACTTTTTTAAACAATATAGAAGGTTTTGAAAATTATAAAATTGATACAATCTTTGAAAAGGAAGATATAAGAAAATTAATAAGCAATAAAAGTTTTCAAGAAATTGTTATAAAATTAAAAGTTTATTTTGAAGAATGGGATAATTTTATTATTTCTAGCGACGAATTAAAATTAAAGATGATCTTTGAAACCAAAAAAGAGGAATTTTGTTTTGTTCAATCAATTAAACCTGGTGATTTACTTGTCTTTGATTTTGAAAAGGAATTTAATTCATTCTTTCTTCCTAATAATAGAATTTTTAATTTATTTTCAGAAAACAGCTCAGAAAAAGAATTTGAATTTGTAAAGTTACGAATTGATAATTGGAATAAAGCTTTAAAAGGATACTTATTAGATATTGATAAGTTAACTTTCTTTGATTACATAACAAATAAAGTTCCACTGTTCTTGATTTCAGATCATGCTGTTCAAAATGAACTTTTGTTTGGAGGAATTGGATTTTCTGATCTTGTACAACTAATTAAAGAAGTTAATGAAGAAGATGGAAAAAGAATTAAAGAAATAGCTTCTAAAACTCTTTGTTCTTAATGAATAATCAAATAAGAAAGATTTACTATGAATCTTTCTTTTTTTATGTTATAATAATTTTACAAATTAAGAAGAACAAAGATTAATAAGATAATTAAGTAGAGGTATTAAAAAATGATAAAAACAGGAACCAATCAAAACGCCATTCCTTCCTTCATTTAATAAAGATCTTAAACGCCTTCTGGAATTGTTGAAGGAGCCTAGTTTCGCTGAAAAAGTTACAGAGTTGGTTTATCCATTTTTTGTTGATTTTCTAAAAAAAAGAAAAACTAATTACATTGTTATTTCTTGGAATCGATTTACTGGTGATTTAGTCTCTTTTGAAAGTGAAGAAGACTTTTACCTTGGAATGTTTGGAGCTGATTTGTTTTCTTACTTTGGGATTTTTAGCATTATCCTTAATGAAGATGCTTCGCTTATTGATTATTTAAAAATAGAAGAAATAATAAAAATTGGATTTTTTAGACAAACTGTAAATAAAGACAATTTAAAGAATTTCATTCATAATACTTTATTAATTGAGATTAAAAAACTAACTGAAATTTATGTTGAGATTTTAGTTTCTGATAATTACAATGCTCTTTTTGAAAGAGAAGCTCGTGGCTTATTAACACCATTAGATGTACTATCAAAAGAAAAGCAATTTGAAGTATTTTGGAGGAAGATGAGTTTATTCAAAAAGATTGAGTTAGAATCATTTAAACCTCTCAAAGTTCCTCTTTATCAATATGATGTAGAAAAAATTAAGTTATCATTTATTACTGATAACATTGTTGTTAATGAACCAATATTATATGCTTTTGATTACGAAAACCAAAAGTTAGTTATTCAAGAACCATTTGACCGCTATAAGGAACAAATTGATGATTATCTAATTGATTTATTAAATTCAGCAGATCAGACCTTAAAACAAAAAGCAGTTTTAGTGGATCTTATTGATTCTATTATTTATCATAATTCAAATAAAAAACTGAAATCAGCTTTAGATGAATTTACAAACAATACTTTTCTTAAACTTTATTTGACAGACAAATTAGATGAAATGAAAGAAGATATAAATAGTTCTTGGTTTTTTAATCCACTCTATAGAGACAGTCATGAATACAAAATTCAAAACTTATTCCATGAATCTTTGATGCCAAGAATTTTAAATAAAAGTAGAACTGATTTTGTTGTTTTCACAAAACCATTTATTATGGAATCTCTTGTCTCATTTTTTGAATATCTGAAACAAAAATGGAATGAACAAATTAATTCAAATAAAAACAAATCCAACTTCAGAGAAGCTATATTCCAATCTGAATTAGAATTAATAAGAATCATAAAATCTCAAATCCACCCAGAAATTCTATCTGAGATCAGAGCTTATTATAAAGGTGAGCATCCTCTACTTTAATTGATAAAGAGATTTTATTTAAACTCTTTTACAGTTGCAACTTGTCCTAACTATAGATGAAATAGATTAAAAACAAGACTGTAAAAGTCTTGTTTTTATAATTAAATAAATAAACTGGCTAACCGCCCAGAAAGAAGGATAAATTATGAAAAAAATGAATCAGGAAGATTCGAAGCGCTTTAATCAGGATTTTAATAAACTTCTTGAATTAGTTCAGAAAGATGATAAGTTTTCTGAATCTGTTGCAGAGAGTTTTGTAAACTCCTTATGTGAAACAATTCTTCCAAAAAAGCCAATTTACTTTCCACATAGAGATGATTACTTGTTAGTTCTTTACTGGAATAGATTCAGTGGTGAAATTAAAACAGTTTCTATTGACAATACAAGTTATTTAATAGTAAATGAAAATGACTTTGCATGGTACGATCTATTTTCATGGTTTCCACTATGGAGTACAACCACAACAAAACTAAATCAGCTCAAAACTTTTCAATCTAAAGTTGGAATTAACTTGGAATCTGTCACAAATAAAAAAAAGTTGGAGGATTTGAAGCCACAATTTTCTGAATTCTTGAAAAAAATGATTTCATCAAAATTATTGAAAGAACAAAAAATTATTTTTGATTCTAAACAAAAAAATAATTACAATTATTTTTTTAAAAAGGTTGATAATGCCGCATACCAATATCCTTTAGATTTGTACTCTGAGGAGATTAGATTTAAACACTTGTGGTCAAAACTTAAGCCTTTCTGTAATTTTAGAGACTCTTATATAAGTTCTAAAATAACTACAAAGAAAGATTATACCTTGATTTATAATTTAATTTTTGATTCTGAAAATAAGCTAAAGAAACCGTTTGATGTTTTTAAAAAGGAATTAATTGATAAAGCTGCCTCTTTATTAAATGATCCAGAAATAGATGGAAATTACCGTTCTGAATTGATCAAGTTTTTGGAAAAATTAGTAGATGATAAAAACAAGATTAAAGCTTATGTTAAGGACAATTTTCAAGCTCTTGAAGATGGAGTAGATGATTATCTAGCTAAAGTCCATTATGAACTTTTTGAAAATAAAAAAGGTGACATCCGCTATCAAACAGATAAGATAAATCCATTCTCACTTGTTGGCTCTCAGTTTTCTTTTGATGAAAAAATTGAAGCTAGAAATCTAGTCAAGAAAAAAGTTTTTGATTTTTTGAAAAAGAATCAGGATAAGCCAGCTAGATTTGGTTCATTTGTCTTCAAAGAATTGTATGAGGAATTCACAGAAAATGATTATTTGGTAGAATCTTTTCGTTTTGAGTCATCTATTATAATTGAGACTTTAAGACGATCAAACCTAGTCTATTCTCCAATGGATTCAAATCTTAATTTCACTTCTCTACCAGGGCTGGTCTCATTTTCAAAAATTGAAAATTATTTAACACAGTACAAAATAAAAACGACTAAAAGTGTTAAAGATGGGATTAAAAATCTAATTGAATCTCCATTTGTGATTTTTTCTAACGAAGAACTGGAACACTTGAAATTTGTTTTAGAAATGGAAACTATTTAAAAGAGGTGGTTTTATATCACCCTTTTTAATTGTTTAATGCTAATTCAATTAGGAATAGATTTTGCAGTCTGCTTATCTTATTCTGCAAGACTTATAAACAAATTTTTAATTTTAGAAAAATCAACTTTCCTAGTAGCTATTTCTTTTTATAATTTAATAAAACATAGAAAGAAGGTTTTTTATGATTAGAAACAAAAAAGTAAAACTTTCATTTATTGATGATTTTTCCAAACTCCTTAAATTATCAAAGACAGATAGTTTTTCTGAATCTGTTACAGAGGAGTTTCTAAAAACTTTAAAACAATTTGGAATTGATGATTCCAAATCAGATAAATTTTTTATAATCTTTTGGAATAGATTTGATCAAAGTTTCCAAGTATTTTTCTCAAAAAATGGTTGTTACAGTATAAATACGAACTTAGAAAAATTTGATTTTGTATCTTGGATTCCAGTTTTATATTACTCAACTGAAAAAATGAGAAAGAAAAATAAGTATTTAACAAAGAATAAAAAAGCATTACAATCCTTTTTTAAAAAGTTTATTTGTGAAAATCTAATCAAAGAACAGTATTCAATTTTTGCAGAAAAACAAAAAAATGAATATGACTTCTTTATAGATAGAGCATTTAAAATTGGTTATAAGTATCCAATTGATTTTTATCCTGAATCTATCAGATTCGAACATTTTTGGTCAAATTTGGATCTATTTCAATTTGAAGATACTGATATGTGTTTTGAATTCAGATCTACAATTGTAGATTGTTTTGCTGATATAGAAGATGTTCAATCCACAATATTATCTAAAGAATTAAAACTTATTTATCCTTACAACTTTTTTGAAGATGAATTAATAGAAGAATCACTGAATCTTTTAAAAAATAAACCAACATCTGGTTATCAAAAGAAAAACTTGGAATTGTTCTTATCTAATGTTTCTTCAAAAGATTTTGATTTTCAAAAACAAGTTCCTAAACGATTAGAAATTATAGAATCTAATATGGATTATTATTTGAAGATTTTAGAATCAAAATTATTTAAACCAAAAAGTTCAGACAATAATGAAGATTTGTTTTATACTTATAAAATTATTGGTGACAATTTTTCTTCAGAGGAGAGGGATAAGGCTTTTGAAATAATTGAAAATAAACTTTTCTCTTTTTTAAAAGAAAATTGTTATAAACCCGCACCATACTCTGAGTATCTTGAAGGAGGACACTATATAAAGTTTAAGAAGTCAAATAATCTAGTTGAATCATTTCTCTCAGAAAAATCTTTATTTTCAGTAATTAATCAAAAAAACAATGTTATTTATTCCCCATTAAGTAGTGGAATGATTTTTCCAAGGAATCCTTATACTGTTCAAGAAAGGAGAATGAAAGAATTAAATGATTTTTTAAAAAATAATGGTATAAAAACTACAAACTATGTAAAAGAATCAATAAGAAAAATAATTGATTCTCCATTTGTTGATTTTACATCAGATGAACTAGAACACTTAAACTTTGTTTTAACAATGGATACAATAGATTGAAAAAAGACTTAATAAAAGTCTTTTTTTATAATTAAAATAAAACCGAGCTACCGGTTAGAAAGAAGGAAATTTATGTTAAAAATTAAAGAAAAAGAAAATAATAATGAAAATAAACTCTCATTTAAAAATGATTTTAATAGACTACTTGAATTGTCTAATGGAGATTATTTGGCTGAAAAAAGCTATGAATTTCTTTTGAATCTATATGATCAGAATAAGTTTTCTAAACATAAAATCTTTACAGTATTTTTTTGGAATCGTTTTTCTGGGGAAGTAAAAAGATCTTACTCGACTTATAAAAGTAAACAATTAGAGGATATTCCTCATAATTCTCGTGATTTTATTTCATGGATTCCATTTTTTTCAACAAATCTTGAAGAGTTTTTCACTTCTGCTTCTGTAACTAAAGTTTTGGATCCACAAAAATCATTTGTAACAGTAGATACTATCAAAGAAAATAAGAGTGATTTAATTGATTTAATTAAAAAGAAAATCCAAAAGAAGCTTGCTAGAGATCAAAAAGAGATGCTTTCAGCTGTTTCATCAAATAATTGGAATTTTTTCTTAAACAAATCAAGTAGAGGAGAATTATATCCTGTTGATGTTTATCCGGAACAATTGCAATATAAGTTATTTTGGTCTAACACTGAAATTTTCAATGATGCATCAAATTGTTATTCTATTATTTCCTCTGTCTTTAATGTTAAAGGGAAGTACTATAGTTTAAGAATAACAAATTTAGTCGCTAAATTCGAAGATGATGGTAAAGTTATTCTTAAAGAACCATATAATAAAGCAATTGATTTACTTTTGAGATTTGCAATAAGTGCTATTGAAAATCCAGACAAACATTCTGCACATAGAGAAGAAAAACTTTTTATGTTTATTCAAAGTCTAGAGGAAAATAGTCTACATAAGGGTTTTAATAAGTTTCAATCTTTAGAAAATAATTTAAATCTTTATATTAGTAAATTGAACTCTTATCTTTTTAAAAATTACAATGCACCAAAATTATTTCCTAAAGATTTTGAAGCTTTAATTGGCTTGCAATTTAATTCTGAAGAAAGAAAAGTTGCAGTTAAAATTATGTTAGATAAAGTTCTTAATTTTTTAAAAGAAAATGCAAGCAAACCAACTTTTTATAATGAAATTTTAAAAGCTCCTCTATATAAAATCTTTGTGGAAGATTCAGTTGAGAAGGATTTCCACATTGTAGAATCATTTAAAAATAGTATTAAACTAAAAGAAGCAATACAAACTTCTGATAGAACTATATTATACAGTCCAATCTCCGTACAATTTGGAACTATCGAACAATTTTTTCAAAAAGATGATGAGTTAATTCAAGAAATTAATAAAATTGAAGAATTGATTAAATTAAATGATGTGAAAACAACAAGAAGTGTTAAATCAGAAATTGAATTGATTCTAAAATCAAAATTTGCTGATTTTAGACCTATTTTTAAAAAGCATTTAGAGTTTGTTCTGTTATTTATGAAAACAATTGATTAAAACAGGATTTTGATATCCTGTTTTTTATTGACTTTTTTTATTGATTTTTATATAATGTTTCTTATAACAATTCAATTTTTATAAAGAAAAATTCTTTACTTAAAAGAGTAGAATTGAACAGCTTATTAAAAAGTTAAGAAGTGAAAAATTCTATTTTTTTATAAGGAATAATGTAATTTTTATTGCTTATTAAAGATAAAAACATAATAAGGAAAAGCGAAACAATGATAAAGTTTTTAAAATCAATTTTTTCTAACATCTTAACCTATATAGTTATTATTTTTATTTCTGTTCCAACTATTTTATTTATTGCAACTGTTAAACATTACCGAGATAATCAAATTATCGAAGTTTTGGAGCAAGTTGAGGAGCCAGAAAAAACGATTGAGGTTGTTAACGCATTACCAGATTCGGAATTTCAGAATATTAATATTAGGAACGAAAGCCAAGGACTATTCACATCTGAAGATTTTATTGATGGAGGAATAACAGGAGAAGTAAGATTCAATTACAAATTTAACGACGGTTCGTCATCTACTGAACTGTTTGATATAGAGGAATACTTTAATCAAAATATTCCAGGCAAAGGATCTAAACGTTTGGTTAAATCATTTGTTAAAGGTAAGTATAAACTTCATTCTGGAGATATTGTTAACGTTTCATCCGAGAAAAAATTAAATGTTGGCGATTATTCTAAAAACAACTTTGATCCTAAATTTGAATGGTCTGATATAAAAACTTATAATCAGCCAATTAATACAGTTGTAAATTCCACTAGATTAGTAACCAATGGAAAAGTTTCTTCAAGGCAGGAGATTCGACATAAAATAACAATCAATCTTAATTCAGAATCTGATAAAGGTAAAAACATTAAACCAAAAGAACAACTTCCACTTTTTTAGAATGAAATCTCTAAGTTGCTTTTATTTTTTCTAACAAACGATGTATTAAAAGGAAAAACTAAACCTAGACTATTTATCTTAAACGAGCTAAAAGAGAGGCTCGTTTTTTATTTTTTATAATTAAATAAAATCAGTTATTTATCAAACTGAAGAAAGAAGGATTTATGAAAAATTTATTAAATAAAAAGAATGATGATCGTTCTGAATTAATTTCAGAAATCTCTAAAATAGTTGAAGAATTTGATTTATCAAGCGCTAAAAAGATCTTATTTGATAATGGAGATTCTTTTGATGAGTTTGTTGGCAGATTTCATAACATCTTAAATAAAGATGATGTTTGGAATGAATCTATTATCAAACCACTGAAAAATTTGTATAATGGAGTTCAAGAAATTCCTGAACATTTACAAAGTTTCTCAAAGTTTCTTTTTGAAGTAAAAAAAACAAATGACAACTTTAATAATTTTCATGTTGTTAGTTATTTCAAAAATTTTATTAATCGGCAAGATCGAGAAAATAATGTTGGTTTCAATTATAAAGAAGTTGGTTCATTTGTATCTTTATTTATTGATTTATTTCACTGTTATGACGATCAAAATTTTTCATGCAACCAAAAACTATTCAAAATTTTTCTGAATAAAGATTGCGAAAATGATTGTGAAAACTCTACTGTTGGAGGAGTTGGACTTGCATCAATAATGAAGAATGAAGATTTTCGAACTATTATTTTTAATTTAGATTCTTACCTATCAGAATTTTTTGATTTTCTTAGTCGAGAAGAAAATAAAAAGTTTCTTATTATTGAACGATCAAAAAGACAATTAATGTTTTCCAAAACAGAAATCCCTGGAGATTTAGTTATTTTTGAATTCGATCTTCAATCTCCTAAATTATCATTATTTGAATTTATGATGATTATGAAAGATTTATCTTCAGGAACTCCAGAAGTAGAATTTACGAATTTAATCAAAAATAAAATTAGTTTATGGCATGGAAACTTTATGAAAGCTGTTTTGAAACCAAAAGGTTTGACATTCTTTGATTTTATGGAAAACTTAATACCTTTGTCTTTATTGTCAGACGAAGATATTCTATATGAAGTTTTAGGAGATCACCTAACTCTTTCTGAATTGATTTCTTTGTTGAATAAACTACATCCAGAAGATAAAAACAGAATAAAGAAATTAATTATTCCATTAATTTAAACGAGCTTTAATTTAAGCTCGTTTTTATAATTAAATAAAATCAGTGATTTCTTAAACTGAAGAAAGAAGGAAAAAATGATTGAACTATCAATAGAAAATAGAAAAGGTAAAAATAAAGTACCTTCATTTAATTCAGATCTTAAAAGATTTATGGAAATAATTCAAGATGAACAATTTGTTATTGAAGTTACTAAAAAGATCTTGGATTTATATGAAAAAAATCTAAATTCTTTAGAAAATCAAAACATCTTTGGATTCGCATATTGGAATCGTTTTACTGGTGAGATTGTTGTAAAAATAGAGACAGATCTATATAAGATTAGAACAAATCTTCCATTTGATAACGATTTACTCTCATACTTTACAGTAGTTTATTTCAATGAATTTGATATGAAAAATTGGATGAGAACAAAGCATGACATGAATTCCTCTGACTTTTTATCGTTGGTATCAAAAAGCTTGAAAGATAAAATTGATTCTCAATTTAAGATTTGGTATAAAGACCTTTTTTGTGCTATTAGTAATAATAGCTTGAGACCACTGGAGTATTATTATTCAGAGTTTAGAGTTACTCCAATTGATTTTCTTTCTGAAGGTAAACAATTAGAAAATTATTGGTTGCAACTTGAATTGTTTTCATCCGATAATGATGATATAAACTATGCAACATTAACTTTAGGAGACGAATACATGGTAGTCTCTAAATTTATTTTTGATAACGATTTAAACCTGAAAGAACCATTTTCTTATTATCAAGAACAATTAGTTGACTATGTTTTAAAAAACTTAGAGAATCCGGACACTCTATTACTTCATGAATTAAACCTCCCTCTGAATTTTTTAAAGAAAGTTTTAAATTCTGGAACTAATAGAGAAGGTGAGATCCTTAAAGTTATTGAATCTTTTAAGATTAAAATTTTAGATGATTTTAAATTGAATTACGAAGAACAATTATCTGAGAATCTATTTGACTTTGCTGGGAATTCTTATTATATTGACAATCCATTAACTTTAGAAGACTTTGAGTCATTCGGAATCAAAGATGTAAAAGAAAAAACCATGACCCTCTTCATTGAATACTTGAAAGAAAATGGTAAATTCCCCTCAATTTATAAATCTGTTCTTCCTGAAGAAGTCTATAAAGAAGCAAAGAAACAAAACTTAATAGTTGAAGTTTTTCCATCTATGAGCACCATACCTTTAGAGGAAGACCCAATAGTTTATAGTCCAATTAGAAGTGATATTAATCTTATTACTTCTGAAGCTTATCCAGTAGATTTTAATTTAAAATCTTTGGAAGAATACTTATCTAAAACCGGTTCTAAAACAACTAAAGAAGTTAAAAAAACTATCAAATTAATTTTACAAATTAACAATTGTAGATTATCTGATGAATTAAAATCTCATTTGAATTTTGTTCTAGAAATGGATACAATAGATTAAAAAAAGGAAATTCAATATGGATTTCTTTTTTTTATTATGGTATAATTTAATTATGAAAGGGAAATGGTGTTAAAATGCTCGACCTAAAAGAGAATAGAAAAAATAAGTTTAAAGTTGACTTTGACAGGCTACTTGAATTATCTAAGACAGATGAATTTACTGAATTTGTTTCAGAATTTTTGCTAAAAGAGTTTGAAGATAAAAATAATATTAACTTTGATTTTTTTGTAATTTATTGGAATAGAAATTCTGGTAAGCTTTTTATTAAAAAAGTAAAAAATGGTTTAAGTTTGGAAACTTATCCATTTGATAACGATTTAATTTCTCACTTTTCATTATTTTCATCTTCGACTCAAAAATTTTTAAAAGTTTTTACTTATAAAAATAATTCATCAGAAATAGATTTTGAAACTTTAAAAACCTATGTGCAGAAAGAATTATCAAAAAATCTATCAGAATTATTATCTTTAACTCTAATAGCTAGAATGGAAGGTAACTTTGTTAATTTAAGAGAAAAACAAATAAAAGGTGAAATTATACCAATTGACTGTTTGGATGAAAAATCTCAATTTGAATATTATTGGTCATCTTTTATTATGTTCAACATCGAAGATGAAAACAAAGACTTTTTCAATGAAAAAAAGATTTATTTAAATAATCAAATTTGTTGTGGAAAAGGTAGTGGTTCTGCTGTTTCTGGTTTCTTAACTAACAAAAAGGGAAAACTTTTTAAACCATTTGAACCATATAAACAACAATTATTAGATTATGGATTAGAAATTATTTTAGATTTTAGTCAGCCACCGAAAAATAAAAACATTCTTCTCAGATTTCTAAAAGAAAACATTGAAGATGAAGAGGTTTATCAAAACTTACTAAAAAAACTTAAAGATGGGATTTTAAAAAAAATCAAAAATTCTTGTAAAAAATTGAGGGATTATGTTGAAAATAAATTATCTGATCCGTTTTTAAATAAAAACAATTTTTTTAATTTTTATGAATTTGACAATGATCTTTTAGGAATTTCATTTATTGAAGATTCTGAAAGATTAATATTAAAAGAAATTCAAGATTTAGTAGAAATAAAGCCATTTACTTATTGTAGTTTTTTACCAAATAAAATTTATAAATTACTAAAAAGAAACTTAAACCTTATTGAATCTTTTAATACTATTGAAGAAGTTAGAGAGGCTGGAACTATTTCAGGTAGTAAAATTTACTGCCCATATTACCATAATCTAGTTTTCAACTCTGGCAATGATAGCGCTTTTATTCAAAGAATAAATCAAAATCCATTTGACAGACTTGAAAAATCTCTCATAGAAAATAATTTTAAAACTACTGTAAAAATTAAAGAAGAAATTAAACTCATTTTAAACTTTTCTACTGTAAATTTCACTAGAAATGAAAGGAGTCATTTGAATTTCGTACTTCAAATGAAGACAGTTGATTTATAAAATAAAAGGAATTCATACAAAATCCAAAATTATTATGGATTATTAGGAGTTATTATAAAGGAGAACATCCATTACTTTAAATAAAAAAGACTAAAATTAAAGTCTTTTTTTATTTCAGTATTAATTATCAAAGTTGATTTTCACTATCTGTTATTTTGGAATAGATTTAATGGTAGAATAAAAGTTATTCAAACTCAAGTTAATTCACCTAAACTACCATTTGGTTCAGATCTATGTTCTCATTTCCATTTAATGACATTAACTACAAAAACTCTTTCTGATGTCTTGTTTGAAAATAATTTATTACCTCTATTAGATTTCTGTTCTGGAAAAGTTAAAGATTATCAGGATTTTAATGAATTTGTTCCTTATTTTATTAAGTTTAACGATTTAGATAAATTACAAAATTTATTTCGTGATGCTTTTAAAAAATTAATATCTGAAACAATATTGGAAACTTATGTTTTGTCATTTGAATCTATTTCAATTGATAATTTTAGTAATTCAACTTTAGATAAGTTTAATAAAAAAGAACTATTTCCAATTGATTTTTTAAGTTTAAAAAATCAATATGAATTGTTTTGGAGATTTTGGACAGGATTCCAATCTATAAACAAAGATTTAAATAAAGTTGATTTACCTATTCTCAATTTAAGAAAAACTGGAGATTACAACTACAGCGAAAATGGTAAGTATAATTTTAATCCAGTAATTTTCAAGGATGGTTAGTTACTTGAAACTTTTGAAAATTATTTAGAACAAATGGTTCAATTATAGATGTACAAAAATCTATGTTTATAGACTTTTTTGGACTTCATATAATCGATTACTTGTGTTGAACTTTTTTCAACACAAGACCACGTTGCGGATTCGCTAACTCGTGGGAGAACTACAACCATTTGTGAAGCTCTCGAAAGATTTTTATTTCGCATACTTTCTAATAATTTTAGATTCTCTTTTCGACGAGAATCTTTTCTTTTTACTCTTTTAGGAGTCGGTTTGTGTTTATCACGCAAAGAAACCAATTTGATACCAGATTTCTTTTCTGTTTTAGAAAATCTACCTGATTTAATTTTACGTTTTCCTTCACGCTGAACTTGATTTATAGTTGAAACAATATCTCGATCCATTATGTCACCGTTTGACCAAATAATATCCCGACCAATCGGACGTCCAATTTCTCCAGTTAATGGATGTGCAGTGCTAGTGTTTTTTGCATTAACTTTATAAACTTCAATTAATTCTTGAGAACAAGCTTGAGCAATTACTGACTGTTGTTTACTATGATCCCATTTTCCTCCAATGGAACCTAACCAGCTTAAATCTTCCATAAATAATGAAGAACAATTGTGCTTCTTACAGAGTTCAACAATTTCAATACTCATTTCAGCATTAATTACATCTTTTATTCGTGTGATTTTCTTAGTAATTCCTTCTATGTGACCTCTTCGCTCGATCCATTTTTGAATATCATTTTTCGGAATGTAATTTGCAGAAATAAATAATTCATCAACTACCCGATTCTTCTTTAAAAGAGTTTCGCGTTCATTTTTTAATTGTTCTAACTTTTTAGATAAACGTTCCGTTAGCTTGGATGGAGTATAGAAATTTTCTCCCATTATTCCATTTGAGTTGATATAACCAAAAGTATAAGAATGAATTTGTCCTAAATCAATAGCACCAATGTTTTGTCCCTCTGTTTTATTTTCTTCAAAATCAAAAGTTACAACACCGTAATAATTTCCATCAGAATCTTTAGAAAATCTTGGTTTACTAACACGACTACCTGGTTGATACTTGCTAGACCGATGAAAAATAATAGGCAACTCACACCAAGTTATTTTTTTGCTTTCATCTAAGATTGAATAGTTAAAAATAAGATTATCCATCTTAGCAGCTTGCGTATTGATAAATGCAAAATCCAGAACAAATCTCACAGTAGTTGGTAAGTCAGGAGCTGTTTTGCATTGTTTAAGATTTTTAACTTTAGCTTTGCTGAAAGGAATGTCATTGTCTATACAATATTGATAAAATGCTGCATTATCAAAATTCCCAAACTTTTGTAATGCATTATAAAGTTCAATTTGTTCTCTCTGAGCAGCGTGGATCTGACGAATTTGTTCTGCAAAAGCACAAAAGTACCATGATGGTGAGGGAAATCTGCTGTCTTTTTTCCATTTATATTGAGTTTCTTTGCCAATAAGATTGCGCAAATCTTTCCAATACTTTCCTGAAAATAATTTACTATCAATTGATAAGATTTTTGCTCTTAATTTATCATCCGATAAAACACGATTTAATTCTGATTGTAAGAATTCATAAGTTTTTTTAAGATTATCAGGAAAATTAATTTTATAAGCTAGTTTCATTTCAAACTATCCTTTTTACTTTTTATTATTTTTTTACTTTATTGAAAAAATAATATTAATTAATTGTCTTTATTTTTAATATTATATAAAAATGAAAAAATAATGTCAACATTAATTTATGTTTGATATTAAAAAATCATTTTCATATAAGCAGTTAAAGATGATATTCTCTCTCAATCAAAATTTTATTTCAAAACAAGCATTGATTGATTTTTTGGAATTTGCCTATGATAGAACATCTCCTGAAAGAGCAAAAGAAATTAAAAAAAATCTGATACAATTAGAGGAATTTTATACAACTAAAATTGTTGAAGATGATTTGAGCAAACTGGATGATTATATCAACAAAAAGTTATATAATTATGCGCCATTATCTTATGATTTAAAATCTAAGTTTTGGGACAACAAAAACTCTCAAAGAAAGATTTTAGATAAATTTCTAGAATTCCTCAAGAAAATAAAAGGTACTCCGTTGGATTTTCAATATAAATTACCAGAATTTGTTTATAAATCTGCTAGAAAAGAAAGACTTTTGGTAGAAGGTTCTAATAATATAACTTTTTATTTAAAGCAAGCAATTAAGAAATCAGATGAACCGGTTATCTATTCTCCTTTCTTTGGATATTGTGTTGGTAACGGGGAACTTGTAGATTATTTTAAATGCTATATCGAAGAATTTGAAGATCTTTTATTATTAAACAATGTTTTAACTACCAAAAACATCAAGTCAGAAATTATGGCAATCAAATCGTTAAAAATGATTAGATTTTCAAATTATGAATTGCAATTTTTTAATACAATTTTAAATCTTAAAGAAGCATGGTGATAAAAACGAGGAATTTATACCCTCGTTTTTATAATTAAAGAAAAACCGACCGGTATTTATCCGGTTAGAAAGAAGGTAATTTATGAAGGTTGAAATCAAAAATGAAATAAACTTTAACGATGATCTAAACTCCCTCCTGGAATTAATAAAGAAAGATGGATTCTCTGAAAAAATTACAGAAAAGTTTATTCGCTTTCATTGTTTAAGTGGGGAGAATAAATTAATCTATGTTGTCTGGAATCGATTTACAAAGGATTTTGATTTCAAGTTTTTACAAAGAAACGAATTAACTTCAAATGATTTTGAGTTTAATGATTTTATTAGTTATTTTACAGTTTTAAAAATTGATTCAAAAATCTATAAAAAGAAACTATTTAAAGAGCTTCCTAAAGAAAAAGAAAAATTAATTTCTATGAAAGAAGAAATCTCAAAGATTTTAGAAAAGGAAGTTTTAAAAAATCTTCTTACAATTCAAAAAGAAAGATTAAAGTCTATGATCTCAAATGATTGGAACTATTTCTTTAATAAGGCAAAAATTGGATACTTTTATCCAATAGATCTCTTTCCAAGAGAAAAACAATTAGAATTATTTTGGCTAAAAAGTGATTTGTTTAATTTTTCAAGACTAACTCAAATAGATGATCTAATAACTTTCAAACATGATGTTTTTACTAAAAGAAATCTAATTCTAGATGATGAATTCCATTTGATTGAACCATTTTCTAAAATTAAAAATTATTTAATTGATCTTGCTTCAGATGAGTTAACTAAAATTGATATAGATTTTTCATCAAAATCAAAACTCATGTCTTTTCTTCTTACAGAAGTCTTACAGAAGGGATTAATACTGATAATGTTAAAGCGAGGGAAATTATTGATAATCCATTTGATTTTATATTAAAATCTATTAATTATTTTTTGGAGACATTAGATCGCAAGTTGTATAAAGGTGAAAACATTAATCTTGATTTCCCATACTTCCTTGTTCCACATAAGTTTAATAGTGAAAATGCAAAGTATGCTAGAATAAAAATTACTTTAGCAATTTCAGAATGGATCAAAATTAACGGACATAAATCAGCTTGTTATTATGAGAACATATCAGCTTATAACATCTATAAAAAAGCAATTGGTTCATCTATTTTATTAGATAGTTTTAGTAAATTAAACTTTTTGAAGTGTTATGTCAATGATTTTGGAGTAGAATCACTTGCATACTGTCCAATTTATGGAACTGCAAAGTTTTCATTTTCAGAAGATGAGTGTGATGACAATTTTAAAAAAGCAGAAGATTTTATTATAGAAAATAAAATAAAAACTTCTAAAATTGTTAAAGATTCGATCAAAAAACTTTTTGACCTACCAATTGTTAATTTTTCTGAAAAAGAAAGGGCGCATTTGAAGTTTGTATTGTCTATGAAGACTATTGATTAAGAGATAAGTTCATTCTTATCTCTTTTTTATAATTAAAATAAAACCCGGATAAGTTTTCGGTTAAGAAAGAAGGAAAATTATGATTATTTCAAAAAGCGATCAGAATAATGAGAAATTGTCATTATTCAATGATTTTGAAAGACTAATACAGTTGGTTAAGACAGACACATTTGCTGAAGCTATTTCAGATAAGTTTGTAGAACAATTTAGTAATTTTAATTGTTGTTGGAATATAGATACGTTGTTTGCTATTTATTGGAATCGATTTGAAGAGAATCAATTCAAAGTTGTTATTTCTGACAATAATTCTTTTCTTCCTAGAGAAAGTGGGGAATTTGACTGCATTTCATGGATTCCAATTTATAGTTCGACCACCAAAAAACTTTTTTCAAGAAAAACCTTCCAAAAATTAATTTCTATTTCTAATTTATCTTTATTCTTTAATAACGCTTTTATGGAAAATAAAAAGGTTGAATTGAGTAAATTTTTTAAAAAAGTTATTTTACAAAATCTTTTAAAAGAACAGAAGATGGTTTTTGAGGCTCAACAAACAGATGATTTTGAATACTTTATACAAAAATCTTGTAAAAAAAGAATTTCTTATCCAATTGATCTCTATTCAAAACTAGTTAGATGTGAGTATTATTGGTATCATTTCAAACCATTTGATATTGGTAAGCAAACTTCTGGTAGGAATATCACAAGCACTTCAAGTGATTATCAATATCTAACTAGAACTATTTTTAGAAAAGATGGTTTGAAATTTCCATTTAATTTCCTAAAAAAAGAATTAATAGAATTATCAATTGATTTTTTAAATAACGAAAATCTAACAGGAGAACAACGTTCATTATTAATTGATTTTTTAAAAAACTCATTAGATTCAGAGGATGATTTAAAAAATAATATTGTGGATAATTTTTCTGCTTTAGAAAAATCTTTGGATGAATTTATTTACAAGTTAGATTCCAATCTTTTTGGAGTAGGAATTGATTATAAAAAAGATAGGATTGACCCATTTGTTTTAATAGGAAAACAATTTTCCACAGGAGAAGAAACTAAAAAAGCTAATGAGATTTTGAAAAATAAAATTTTCGATTATCTAAAAAGCAAGCAAAATTTTCCAGCTCCTTATTATTACAAAGTAAATGAATTATTATATAATGAATTCAAAAAAAGTAATTATTTAGTTGAATCATTTTATGGGGACGTCGATCTTTTTAAAGAGACTTGCTTGAATAACAACCCTGTAGTTTATTCACCTCTAGATTCTGATTTCCATTTTCCATACTACGACACTTTATATAAAAATTATTCTTGTATAGAAAGTAATATTAATAGTTGTAACATAAAAACAACTAAAAAGATTAAGGAATCAATTAAAGATTTATTGGAATCTCCATTTATTTCTTTTGAAAAAGAAGTGAGTGATCATCTACATTTTGTATTATCAATGCCAACAATTGATTAAAAAGATTTAGGTTCGGATCTTTTTTATTAAAATAAAAACTGTTTATTGACAAATGGTTTGTTTTTGATAAAATAATTTTACAAGATAAAATCTTGTAGGTTGGATTCTTTGGTTCCAATCTTTAGCAGTCGTTAACTCGGGGAGCCTGAGTTGGTTGCAAGTCTAAACGATACTAAGATCTAAGAGAAACCGCAATGGGGCTAACTAAGATAGTTTGACCGTAACGGACTTGAACAGCTTTTTATCGAGGACGCCCAGGTACAAATAATAGGTTTTGAACAATTTTTCCGAGTTTAGGAACAAGTATGTTTGTCATGGGTCCAAAGGTATCAGAGAAAAAGAAAGAAGGTAATAAAAAAAATGATTATAAAAAATTCAGAGTCTAAAAAAACTCCATCACTTACAAATGATTTGAACAGACTTCTTCATTATTTAAAGTCGGAAAATAACACTTTAATTGATTCAGTAATTGAAGATTTTTTAAAACTTGGGTCTTTAGCGGAAGAAAGAATTAATGGAATGTTTTTTGTGGTTTATTGGAATCGTTTTACTAATAAGAGTAAAATTGATTTTGAATATGATTATGATAATAGATTGGATTTTAATCCTCATGAAAAAGACTTTGTTTCATGGATTCCATTATTAGCATCAAATACTCTAAAAATAAGAAGAGAAGCAAAACTCTTAAAATTGTTGAATGATAAAAATAATGATAAAAATTTAATTTATGGAACTGCATCCTTTTCAGATTTAAAAAATAATTTAGGACAATTAAAAATTTTTTTAACACAAAAAATCACTTCAAAAATTTTAAGAGATCAGAAAACAATTTTTAACTCAAAAGAATCCGGAGATTGGAGTTTCTTCTTTAATAAAATAGAAAAAGGAGAACGTTATCCTGTTGATGTTTTACCTTTAGATATTCAAAATGAATTGTTTTGGTCTAAAACTGAATTGTTTTGTGGGGGAGCTTGTGCGAATATTGATAATAGGTTTTATACAAATTTATTTTCAACAAATAGGACATTTTTAATTTCTAATGAGGTTTTAGAACTTCATCCACCATACGAAAATTTCAAAGAACAAATTATTGATTTAGCAGTTTATAAAATAAATGAAGGTAAATTAAATCCTTCAGCTCAGAATAATTTAATTCAATTTATTAACAAATTAAGTTTAGAAAAGCCAGAGCTAAAAGAAAAAATTCAAGACAAGTTTAAAATTCTAGAAAAAGACATTGATAAGTATCTTGAAAAATTGGAATTGAAACTTTATCAACATAATGTTCCATTATCTACTGATAATCCTTATTTCCTAATTGGAAATCAATTTTCTGAAAAAGAAAAGGTTAAAGCAAAAGAAATTTTAAACCACAGAATGATAGAATTTCTTGACAAAAACAAACACAGACCATCTAATTACATGGGCTTCTTAGATACAACATCTTATCTTTCATTCATCCAAAAGAATAATCTAGTCCAATCATTTAAAAATCTGGATGCACTAGAAAATGCAATCTATTTTGCAAATAATAATAATAGAACATTAATCTATTCACCTATTTATAGAAATCTAGATGGATTAGTAATTGCAGATGATCTTTATAATAAAGCAGAAAATCTATTGATAAAAAACAATGCCAAAACTACTGAATTTGTAAAAGATGAATTGAGAAATCTACTTTCATCTTCATTTGTTTATTTTGATGATAGAAAAAGAGAGCACATTAAATTTGTACTTGATGTTTTAGAAACTGTAGAAATCTAAAAAGCAATAGCCATAATGCTATTGCTTTTCTCGTTTTTTATATAAACCTTACCATTCGTCCATTTTTAAAACAAAATTTAGATGTTGAATGATACGTTCTGGCAAATTAACCATACTAGAATTTAAAATAAATCGAACTTCTTCTTTAACTTTTTGAGAAGTTTTAATACTTGCTCTAGCAGATAAAATAGTTTCTTCTAATACTTTATAAGTATTATCTAAATCATTTATTTCATCAATTCCTAAAAAGTACAAATTACCAAACAATGGTGAATAAGTAATTTTATTTTTCGAATAAGAAACACAGGATAAAAAGTTAAATAAATCCTTAAACGCTTCTTCCTTTATTAATCCAAGAGATTTGAATTCTTCATAAGCTGAAGTAGGTAAAATCTCAAAAAAAGGACGAATTTTGTATTGACCATCAAACAAATAACTTTTTAATTTGTTCATAAATCGTTCTTTAACAAATGAATTGTCTAATCCCGGAAATTTAGAAATCAACTTCAAAAAACCTGTGCTACCAAATGGGCTTTCAAACTTTTTCAATTCTTTAATAAATGAATCAATAGATACGTCCAAAGCTCGAATTAAATCGTCCTCTGAGATTTTATTTCTTTGAATTAAATAGAGTGCAATCCGTTCACGAACAGATGTTTCTATTTCTGGATTTAAAATCTCTTTAAGAGCAAAAGAATCAATTATTGTTTCAAAACGTTTAAACTGTTGATTTAAAGAAAAGTCTTCAGAAAAAACCATATGCAAGATCCCATCTGTATCAGATGAAGTTCGAAGCTCTTTACTAATTACAGTAGAATTTCCATCACCAAACAATTCAGTTTTAGACCAAAATAATTCAAATTGTTCTTTTTCAGGAAAAACATCAATAGGATATGAATCCCCCCTCTTAAATTTTCTAAGAAAAGGAGACCAGTCTCCGGTTTCATAACATTGAAGTCTTATTTTCTGATCTTTTAAAAGTTTTGAATTGATTTTATCTCCAACAAATTCTTTAACCAAATCTCTATTATTTTCTAGAGTTTCAACTTTTAAAGGGTTCTTTGAAAAATCTTCACCTATCTTTTTGGCAAAACTTTTATTATTAAATAATTCTAATAAGTTTCCAGATAAAACAGGTATCCAAGAAAAGATGTCAAAACAGCTTTGATTCGGAGTAAAACTCATTTTATTTTTTCTGTAACTAACTAATAGTTTAGATTCCTCCTTATCTCTATGAACAAAAACAACGAAATAAAATCTTCCATAATCAGATCTTATTGCTGAAATTAATGAATTTGAGATTTTTGATAAAATTGGATCAAATTTTGCTCTTTCTAAAACTTTTTCAAAGTCAGAATTAAATTGAGATTGAGTTTCTTTTTTTATCAATTTCAAACAACCTTCTTTCTATTTTTTTAATAATTATAGACAATTTAAAGGTTGCTATTTACATCAATAATTTTTTATTATGTTAATATCAAAATAAAAAATTAATTTGGACTTTAATATAAAATCTAAAGATTAAAACAGGATCTTTACATTCTGTTTTTTTATAATTAACAAAAAGATTTTCTGTAAAAGAAAAAGAAAGAAGGTAAAAAATTGATAAAAACAAACAGTAACAGTTTGTCATTTAATAATGACATGAGTAAAGTTTTGGATTTGGTTAAGAACGGAAGTTTGGCAGATGCTCTTATTGATGAATTTTTAAAATTAGAAAACACAAGATATCAAAAACTCGACGGGACTTTCTTTATTATTTTTTGGAATCGTTTCAATAATGAATTAAAGATTGAATTTAATTTAGATCACCCGAAAAAGTTGGAGAAAAGCCCTCATCCTAGAGATTTTATTTCATGGATTCCATTACTTGTATCCAATTCAGTTAAATTACGTCGAGAATGTTCTCTTATTAATCAACTTTCGAAAGAAATTGGGGAAGACATTGATTGTGCATCATTTAAAATTCTAAAAGATAATCTACCAATATTCAAAGAATTTCTAAGTAAAAAGGTTATTTCCAAACTTTTAAAGGACCAAAAGGCTATCTTAAATGCTTCTAGTTCAAATGATTGGAATTTTTACTTTGATAAAATTAAAAGGGGAGAACGTTATCCAATTGATTTATTACCAGTATCCATTCAAAATAATTATTTTTGGGGAAAAACTGAGTTGTTTGTTAATGGAGATTATTCCGTTATAAACGGAAACCTTTCATCTGATCGATATAATCACTTTAGACTTGAAAATCATCGTTTTCTAGTTGTTAATGAAAACCTTGAATTAAACCATCCATACGATCTAATGAAAAATCAATTCGTCGAATTAGTTATGGAAAAACTTAAAAACAAAAATGAGGCGTTTGAAACTCAAAATCAAATGGTTCAATTTATTCAAAAGGTAAAGGATACAAACCCGGAACTTCCCGCACTGAAGTTATTCAAGGAGCCAATGGAAATCTTTTATGATAATGTTGAAGACTATTTTATGTCACTCGAAAAATCATTGTTTAAAGCTTATTGTAAAATTGACAATGATCCATATAAAATGATTGGAGATCAATTAAATTTAGAAGAACAAGAAGTTGCAAGAAACTTTTTATCTAAAAAAATGAATGATTTTCTTTATGAAAATAGATCAAAAGCTGCAATTTATTATGAAACTTTAAACTTTGACATTTATTATCAGTTTAAAAAAGATAATTTTTTGGTTGAAAGCTTTTCTAATTTGAAAGATTTTGAACAAGGGATTTCAACGTCTAAAACTTTTAATAAAAAATTGGTATATTGTCCATTATACAAAAATCTTGCCAGTATAAAAGGTCTTGAAAATAATGGATATGATTACTTGGAGAACAATCTAAAGGATAAAGCTGTCACGACTCAATTTGTTAAAGATGAAGTTAAAAAAGTTCTCTCTTTATCATTTGTTTCTCTTAGCAATCGATTTCGTTCTCACTTAGAGTTTGTTGTCAATGAACTTGAAACTATTGAAGTTTAAAAAACATTAGATTTTCTAATGTTTTTTTATAATTTTAAGTTTCTATTCTATAACTAAAATAAAAAAAAGAAAGAAGGCTAAAGGTAAATTATGTCTAAAATTATTGAAATGAAAGAGGGAGTTTATTTTGAAGGTTTCTACCTAATCAAAAGTGCAGAAGTTAAAACCGCAAAAAATGGTAAAGAATACCTAGATTTTGTGTTTCAAGATAAAACCGGAGAAATCGGTGGTAAACTTTGGAGTGCAACATCAAAAGATATTGAACAATATCATTCTGGCGTTGTTTCTTTTGTTGCAGGAACACGTTCCTCATATAATGGAACACCTCAATTAGAAAAGATTTCAATTCGACTTCCAGAAGGTGATGAACCTAACAATCCAGAAGATTTTAAAATCAAACCTGCTTTTGATGTCCAAGAAATTAAGCAATATCTTGATAAGATTAAGGAGGGAATCTCTAATAACATCTGGAGAAACATTGTTTCTTTATTGTATCAAAAGTATGAAGATAAGTTTTACCAGTATCCAGCAGCAAAATCAAACCATCATGCATTTGAAGGAGGACTCTGCTTCCACACTGTAAGTATGGTTAAGCTTGCTGATTCTGTTGGAGACCTGTACCCTCAACTTAACAAAGAGCTATTGTTTGCTGGTATCATGCTTCATGATTTGGCTAAGGTTATTGAGTTAAGCGGAGTTGAAGAAACTGAGTACACAACTCAGGGTAAACTGATTGGACATATCAACCTAATTGATGGCGAAATTGTTCAAGCTGCTGTTGAATTAGGAATCCCGGTAAACAAGGATGACATCACGATTCTCCGACATGTTGTCCTAAGTCATCACGGAAAACGTGAATGGGGTAGTCCTGTACTTCCTCAAATTATGGAAGCTGAAGTTGTACACATGGTTGACATCTTTGATGCTAAAATGATTATGATGCATACAGCTTTACAACAAACTCCGGAAGATGATTGGTCAGCAAGACTTTTCGGAATGGAAGGGCGCTCATTCTACAACTCTCCATTAATTTAGATAAAAAAAGAGATCCTTCTGGATTTCTTTTTTTATTTGTGATATAATGTAATCAACGTTATTAGTAAAAAAAATTATTTTAATTCTCATAAAAGAAAGAAGTTTAACAAATGGAAAATAATTTAATTAAAATGAAAAAACTAGATTTAATAACAGAATTTACTGGAAGTTGGGGAAGAGATGCTGAGAGTTTTTTGGAACCATTTTTCAAGGATAATAAAATTGTTAGCTTATCTGATAAGTTATTCTTATCTAGGGGATTAGTACCTGGTAGTTTTGTTTTTATGATTAAAAGAGAATTTTTTGAGAAAACAGGATCAGATCTTGTTTCCCTAGCAAATCTTTTTCAATTTCTAATTTCTAAAAATGTGGAAGGAATGGAAAAAGAATTAAAAAAAGTTCTAAATGAACGACTTCAAGATGGGAGCCTTTATACTGAAATAAATAGAGATGAATTGATTTCTCTGAATGAGATTCAGGGAGCTGTTTTTGAAAAATTAACTTTGATTGATTGGTTATCTAAAAACTTTTTACTTTCAAAATTAATTTCAAGAACTGTTTTTGCTCTATCGATTTTTATCTTATTACTAATTATTGTTTATTTACAAATTATTACTAATGGATCTATTTTGGAAATAAAGAATCTGATTACTTCCTTCTTCTTTATTGTTTTAGTCTTATTATCTTCTTTAGCTATTAAAGAAGTTTTGAATTTCAAAGAAGACAATAAAAAATCATTTATTAATATTCAAAAGAAATTGTTAGAAAGCACAAATTGTGATAAAAATGATTTAAAAAATGAATTGTTTGAGGCTATTCTATTAGAGTCCAAGAAATTGAATGATAATAATGCTCTTATTAATTTTGGAGAATACAGGATTGACTTACTTCATCATTATTTGTATAACGAAACAATTGTTCAATCTATTCATCTTTTGAATAGTCCATTTTATAATTTTCAAAAATTGCTTTAAATTAAATAAAAAAAGACCTAAATTAGGTCTTTTTGTTTTAACCAAATGGAATCATGTTGATCTTAAAAGTCACTTTTTTCTCCAATTCAGCGATTTTTTTAGAATTTTTTAAAAGATCATTGCGTTTTTTTGCCTCTTCATCTGATGCCATAAAAGGATCGATAAAAAATTCCAAACTTTCTTTTTGTTTTGTCATAAAAATTCCTTCTTTCTTTGAGCTTTATGCTCTCTTTTTATTTAATTATATAATAAAAAAATTAAAAAGTTTTTTATTGAAGATTAAAAAAATCCACCAAACAATTACTTCATTCTTTTATTCTAAAAAATTATTATAATTTTAATAAAAAAAGAAAGAAGGTTTATATAATGAACAATAGGTTTATTAAAGCCAGACGTATGGATCTCATTTCAAAATTAATTAAAGAAGAAGATTCAGATTTCACTTCAACAGTAAACAGTATTCTTCCAGAAGATTCAAAATTAGTAAAACTAACTTCTGACCTAATTTTAATTAAAAAAGAAGATGGATTTGATTTTGGATTTTCAAGAGATGCCTTTTCTAAAACTGGTGGAAACCCGGTAAACTTAGAAAGTCTTTTTGATCCGTTAATTTCGTCCTATGTCCCTAAAATGAAAGAGGATATCATTTCAATCCTGGAAGAGAAAAAGAATTCCGGAGCTCTCCTCTCTGATATTAACACAGAAGAATTTATTACTCTTGATCAGGTTCAGGAATTGATGCAAGAAAAGCTGAAATTGGTGAAGTGGGTTAGCAAAAAATTTAGCCTTTCATCAGTAAAAGCTTTAATCTTTAGTTTATTGATTTTGAGCTTAATTTCATTGCTTATGTTAGTCAAGATTTTGTCAACTGGTTTCAGTTATAATTTGACTAGTTTTCTGGCAGCAGTATTTTATGCTATTGTTGTTTTAGTAAGTGTTGATATGATTCGATTTTTTGCTACAGATTACAGCCCCAAAAAGAAAAAAGCTTTATCTAGATTTAAAAATTTAATTTTAACAAATCAAGCTCAAGATCTTCTATCTTTGAAAGAAGAGGTTTTTAAAGGCTATAAACTAATAGCATTAGATCTAAAAGATGAAAAAATAAATGAATTCTCCGAAAAGGAAATTGCTAACGTTTATGAATATTTCTTCCATCAAACAGATGGTGAGGATGATGGGAAAGATAAAGAATCTACTGAATCAACTTACATTTCCAATGAAAATTTGTTCATGTTTTTTGCTGATTTAATCAACTAATAAAAAATAAAAGATCCAATTAAGGATCTTTTATTTTTGACTATCAAAAATCATCTTTTGATTAGAGATGCAAGTCAGAGAGTATAAAATTATCTATTATTTCTTCATTTTTTATTTAAACTTTTATATTATATTATTAGACTTTTCAATCAATTCTTTTTAAAAACATGTATAACAGATCCCATTGTTGGTCCTGGATCATTTCTCACAAAAGAATAACCATCTATAATCCCAGGTGATTCGTCTGTTTTTTCGTAATTATAACTTTTATCTTTATTTGTTTTAAGGATAGTTGATAATGTTTTTTTAGTTTTTGAATCCTTGTCTTTAGTCATTCCATCTAATAAAACTACTGCACATAATGTCGAAATTGCTGCAATAACTGCAATCTTAATTGTATTATTATGTTTCAATATCGATTCTCCCTCTGTTTTAAATTTTGTACTTTTATTATACATTATTTGTATTCAAAAAGCAAATTAACCAAAAATAAAGTAGATTTTCAATTCCTCCTTTATTTGGAAGATGCCATTTCAATGCTCAAAATGAAACAGAAATTTAGTAAAAATTAATAAAATTGAGGCTATTTATTTAAATAGTAAAAAAAGACTTAATTAATTTAAGTCTTTTTGTTTTTTATTTTTATTCCGGTTGAAAAATTGAAAATGTATCTATTCTATAAGATACTTTCTTTTTATATCCCTCAAATTCTTTAATATTATTATATAAATTCTCATTTAATAAGTATAAATTTCCATAAGATCTTGAATTTTCAGCCCCATGTCTTAAATAAATAGAGCCTTCAATTCTTTGTAAAATAAGTTTTGCAATTAAAGAATTACTTTTTAATTGTTTACTATTAAATGCGAAAGAAACTTTATCGCCAAAATTTATAATGTCTTGGATATTAATTGTTTTTGTTTTTGAAGTTGGACATAATAAATCAAACAATTCTACATTGTTAAAAGTTGAATCTAAATAATTTCTTAAAATTAAAGAATCTTTTTGTTCATTATAATAACAATTTGATATAAAATTTTTATACAAGTAATCTCTAAAAAAAGTGATCAACTCTTTATTTTTATCATTTGTTTTTGCAAGTAATTCAAAATCAGTTAAAATTTTTTCAGCTGTAATTCCATCAATATCATTATTATTTACAAGAGAAATAAGGTGCTTGATTGTTGCATTATTCCCATAAGTTCGTTTTAGAATTTTAATTGCATTTGATAAAATTAAATTATTTGAGCTGATTGAATAATTATCATCTTCTTTTACTGATTCAGAAAAATTTTTAACAAATTCATTTATTACAACGAATTCATCTCCCCAAAAAGGATTATATCTACCATCTTTAGAAAAATCAACTAATTTAACAACAGAATCCTTTTCGTCAATTTTTAGATTTTTTAATTTATTGATGATTCTATCAACCTCTGAATCTCTTAAAGAATAAAATCTTTCTGAAATTGAATAATAAATGTAAGAAGAAAGTTTAAACAATGCTTCAGTTGTTAATTCATTTAACCTTTCTTCCGATTTTAAATAAGGGAGATTGAAAAGAAACTTTTTTAATTTCTTAATATTATTAAGGCTAGATTTATCCATTTCGGCAACCATTTTAGATAATTCTTTTTTATCTTTTGACAAATTTTTAATAGAATTAGAAATTTCTTCAATAATTTCATTAAAATAAAATTCTGAATTTTTAATAAATTCTAAATAAATTTTTCTTTTGTTATCTTCAACTTCTAAACCTAATTCATGTGTGGCTCTTGCAAAATCACCATATGGATCTAAAACTATTTGACAAGTTTGAATTTCATAGCATTTGTCTCTTTTGTTAAATTCTTTATTTAACTCAGCATTATAAACTGGAAGCATAATCAAACTTCTTTTATTTTTATTTATATTCATATTAATAAAATTATTCTCCATTTAATCTTTTTGTTTTTTATTACTATTGTAAACTTTTTTAAATAAAATTATAAAGAAAGTTCTTATTGTTAATGTTTAAAAATTTTTATAACTAAAATAAAACCAGGATAATAATACTGGGAGAAAGAAGGAAAAAATAATGATTAATAATGTTGAAAAAAGCAAACGTTCTAAATTGATGGAAAAAATTCGTTGGATATCCGGTGATGGTTTTGATGAAACATTTGAATCTGTTATCGTAAAAGATTTTAAAACATTTAAACCAGTTAGTATAAATTACTACAGAGAAGAAAGTACACAAATTTTTGGAATTTCTAAAAGAGACTATGATGATTCCCTTAATAGTTCTTCTAACTTTATAGATTTGGTTAAAAAATTAATTTTAGAACCATTTAGTTGTGGAATTTACTCTAATCAAATTGTAATTCAATTATTTTTAGACAAAGATAGTTTCGAAGTGACTTTAAATAATGCTTCTTATTCTAAAGGAATTGATGATCCAATTCAATTTAAATCAAAACTAAAAATTGGTGAAGTTGAAATAAGTTCATTATTTTTTAAAGCTATTTTAAGAAAAGATGAAAACAATTTACTTGAACTAAAAAAGAGTTTAATGTCAGAATTAAAATCTAGTGTTGAAAAGAGATACTTAGAACTTCTTGAATTTCAACAGATTGGATTTACTAACAATGAATCAATATTAGAGTATATTGAAGAACATAAATACTTGGATAAAAATCAAGATACTAATTGGGATCTATATAATAGATTTGATTTTGAGAATATAAAACAAAAGAAAGAAATGAGCTTATTCTTCTATGAAGATAATCTCATTAAAACTAGCGAATCATTCCAAAAAATTGCAAAATCTTTATCAGAAGGATTTAGTAAAGAAGAAAGAATTCATCTTCTTGAATTGTTAAAGGAAGAGATTTGCTAAAAAGTAAGCGATGATTAATTAGTCATCGCTTTTTATAATTAAAACAAAAATAGAAAGAAGGGGAGAAATGATAAAAGCTTCCTGTAATAAAAACAGAGAATTAATTGATTCTGTAATTGAAAAAGTGAAATGGTTAGAATCTTTAACTTATCAAGAAAGGAAAGATTATTTTAACAAACTTTATTCTTTTCAAGAATTAGCTTTTTCAAATAGATTTATGTTCTTTGGTAAAAGAAGCTCTAGGAATGTTTTAGATGGGCAATATAAATCAATTGCAAGATTTTATGTCAGTCTATATCTTGGGACTTTAAACTTAAATAAAACTACAGAACAAATCCCTGCTATAAAAATTAATTTAAAAACAAAAAAGGTTGTTTTTACAGTTACTTCCTCAATAGCAGTAAAAACAAATAATTATTTAATAATACCTTTACATCTATCTGAAATTAAAAAGGAAGATATTATTGAATCTATAAATCTACTTTTATTATTTAATAAAGATTTAAGATCTATAGATCTTGATTATTATTGGATTGATGAATTAATAATTGGAGATTTTTCAAAAAAAGAATTAAATAAAAAAACTTATGATGTTTTAATTGGCGATCAATTTGAAAAGTCTATATTGCAAATAAGTCAAAGAGAAAACTCTGAACAAAATAGATCTAATTTTTTAAAAAATTTGTTTGAAATAACTCAATTTAAGGAGTCTATAGACTTCAAATTTTATCCATCAGATGTTTCTTTTGATTTAATTAATAAGACATTTGATGATCTTGCAATTTTTGAATTGTTTGACTTTTTCTCTGCTCGTGCTAGACTAATAAATTATTTGAATAATAATAAAACTAATCTTAGTTTTAAAAATAAAATGATTTTAAAAATTGAATCTTTAAAAATAAGATGTAAAGGTTCTCATTATCTGTTAAACAAAATTCTTTAAACTAATCTTTTAAGGTTAGTTTTTTATAATTAAAACAAAACCGGGTTACCGGATAGAAAGAAGGTATAAAGTGATTGATACAAAAAAACAAAACTCTTTATCTTATAAAAGTTTTGATATTGACGGAGGAATAATTTTAAAAGAAATTATCGATCAAGCCATCTCTAAAAGAGAGAAAATTTTTACAATAAACAAAGATAAAACATTCGATTCATTTCGTTCTTATTTAGATATAAAAAATTGCAATATTCTTTTTGAAGGTACTGATTTTGATCACGGTGACTCGAATTTTGTTTCTAGTTCTAATTTAATTCAATTAGATAATATTATAATGACTGACGGAGCTACAAATTTTGCTCTTCAAAACGGTGAACTCAAAGCTAAACTTGACCGAGAAGTTTTAAAGGCAAATCTATATCTATTTTTAGCTTCTGACAGTAAGATGCCAAATGGTGTTGATTTGAAAACTAATTTCCTTTTATCCATTCTTAAAATGAAAACCGGTACCTATCAACGAGGATTTCGTATTTTTGTAAATGCTGATTATTATTTTGATACAAATCTTTTATTTTGGCTATCAACTTCTGAATCTCCAGCAGATCATCCTCTTTTGAAGTATTACTATAATTTACTTCTTAAACAATTTCAGTCAGGACAGCTTGGCTTTGACTATGGAAATGATGCTATTTTGATGCTTCAGTTGTCACAGAATTTTTTTGACAAGGATGTCATTATTGAACTTCAAAAAACAATAATTAAATCCGCAATGACTGAATTTAAAGAAGTGAGCTTATCAAATAATAAAGCAGTGCAATTTGTCGGACTTGTATCCAGCTTGTTTGATAATGTTTTTCTTAATATCAATGGCATTGATACCAAAAGCTTTTTAGAATTAATAAACTTAAAAAGTGTAACATTAACTTTCCTAACTGAATTAGGTTTTTGTTTGGGAAAAGAATCATTTTATGAGTTTTTGTTGCTAGTAAAAAACAATATTATTCAATTTGATGAATCTGAAGTTTTTCCGCTTATTTTTGAAAAAGACTTCTTGGATTTTTCAACTAATGAAAGAATTAATTTAATTTTTGAAATTGCAAGAACAATCGGATCCACTAAAAAATTGAAAGTTTTAATTTTTATTAGTCCATTTTTTAACAAAGATGAAGTTTCAATTATCAAAGAAAATCTAAAAATTATTTATCAATTAAAAAGAAAAAAATCAATTCAAATAATTGAAAATTGAAAAAGGATTGTTACAAATCCTTTTTTATTTACTTTTATACTTTTTGCTACCGACATCAATGTCGGTAGCAAAGATTTTTAATATTGTTTTTAGTGAAGAATTTCAAAGGTTGAGAATAAACTCTGTTTATAAAAACAAAAGAATAAAAACGCATAACATCAAAAATTAACAATTTTTGGACATCATGCGTTAAAAAAATTTAATAGATAAATTAATCTTAAATTAATCTTCTGATCTGAATAATTTTAAAATTCTTTTAAGTTCATCTTCAATTGTTTTATTATCATTATAATTAAAAAAATAATAAATTAGAAAGAAGGTTTTACTATTGATAAAAAAACAAAAGAAAAAAGAACTTCTCTATGAAGATTTTGAGGACGATTTAAATCTTTTTATTCAGGAGATGTTAAACCTTGCTTATAAAAATGAGATAATTTTCGAGCGTGAAGTTTCTGAAAAAATTAAAGATCTGTTTTTTTCTTTAAACCTAGAAACCTGTCAGATAGTTATATCGGCGATCGATAACAAAACTTTGAATTACACAAACAATTGGGTGAGTTTGTTAAAGTCAGAAAATGACGGACTTCTAATCTTGGATAAAAAAACAAACACTTTTTCAATTGATAAATTGAGGTTAAATAATTTAATTTTATTAAATCTCTCTTCAGGAAATTCAACTGTAATTTCTGATATTATTAAAATACTTAAAAAAGAAAGATCATACTCTTTCATTTTTGAAAATGGAACTTTTTCAGTTTCAGAACGTTCAATATCTCAATTTCATAAAAATAAAGTTTTACTTGAATACTTTTTAAATTATTTTGATCATTTATTTTTGAGAAAAAGTAAATCGGCGGATAAAGAAGACTTTTATACAATGAAGTCAGCAGTTCATATTCTTTCTCCCAAAGTTTTCTCTATCTTTTTAGGAGAACTTGACCAGAAAAAGGTAATTGGCTTATTTTCAAAAGTTATTAGTTTTATTAAACGCCAACCATCTCAAAATTTTTATACTTGGTATAGATTTTATGAACTGTTTGAGAAAAACTTACTTTTTTCTGAATACAAGGGAATTTTTGTCCTGAAACAAATGGAAGGGTTGAGTTTTAACTGGGGTTCTATTTTTGATAAATCTGACTCCGCCTACCAATTTGAGACTGATAGGTCTGTTAATAAGTTTTATGAAGTTTTAGGTTTAGAAGTACCAATAAATTATGAATCTAAGTTTAGATATGAATTACTTGAATTGATGAAGAAGGGGAAATTGTTTGTTCAAAAAAATTGTAAATTATCTCTTGATTCTGATGTGATGAATTATAAGAGTAAGTTTTCAAACTTTTTGCAATTTTTAGAACTTTTACCAGATGATGTTGAATTTTTGTTTTTATTGAAAGATCAATTTGAGTCTGGATTTATAACTTCTTCAGAAGAAGATTTGAGACGTTTAGAACGTTGCAAGATTTTAAAATCTTTGGATTCGTCTAAATTGTTTAAAAACTTGGACGATGCAATTCAATTGCTGGAAATTAAAATTCGCACTCGATCTATAAAAGTAGAATTGTAAAAGGGGAGAGTTGTTTAACTCTTCTTTTTCAGATTAAGGCAGGGGATTGCAAAATAATTAAGAAAACTATATAATTACAAAAACTCATTAATTGAGTAGAAAGAAGGAAATAATGATTAATAGCTTTAATAAAAAAAGTTTTAATTTTTCAAACTTTAATCAAGATGCAACTTTTCTATTAAAAGAAATTGTCGATCTAGCGTTATCTAAAATTGATAATGATTTAGTTTTTCAGATTGATCGTTTTAAAAATCCAAAAGATTGTGACCTTTATTTAGATCTAAAAAAGATTGAATTTTTCTTATCAAGAAACAACATCATTAATTTTGGTCTTAATAAGTCCTTAGACTGTCATTTTGATATAAGAATTTGTTTTTTAGATAAACTTGATTTTTCTTCTAGTTTGGATAAAGAAAAAAATAAACTAGAAATCAAAATCAATACAGAGTCAATCAAGAGCAACGTTTATCTAACTTTATTGAGTGGAGATCAAAATAAACTGAATGACTCACTCATTCTAAAACTAAAAACTATAAATGAGAAAATCTCAAACCGGTTTGATTGCAATGTGTATCTTTCAGTTAAAACTTCAAATGATAAACCAGTAGTGTTTTCTGATAATTTTTTAGATTTTATGAATGAAGAATTAAAGTCTAGATTATACCATCCGATTTTTAACTACTTATTCAAAGGAGTTTATCAGAATGGTTTCGATAAATTGAAAGTCTTCCCTTCTGTATCTCTAACAGAGTTCTTGAAGTATTCTCACGGCTATCTAAGCCAGGAAGAATTTAATTCTTTTCAATGTCGTGCAATCCTTTGTTTTAAAGATTTCTATATTGGTGATGGTCAAATTGTTGCATTGGTAAAAGAAAATCTAATGTTAAACTTAGGAGATTTTAATACTATAAAATCTTTTGATGAATTATTAGATCTTTTAGATTTAAAGTCTATCACTCCTGAGATTTTATTCAATATAGCTAATTTATTGGAAGATGATGAAACTAAAATCTTAATTTCCAAAATTAAAGATAACAATATCAAATTAGAAACTCCCGAAGAACCACTCAGTTTAGAATATACTATCTTTAAAGATGGCGAGTATAAGGATTTCATAACTTCTTCAATTGTTTCAGATTTGAAAAATCTCGACTTTATCTCGAAAAGTATTGAGCAATTAATTTCGATTAATGTTAAACTTGTTCCTTCTGGAATTGACGAAATAGATTATAATTCTGTTTTGAATTACTATCTTGACTTGTTAGAACCTTTTAAGGAAAATCAGTTATTGAAAATCGAAATACAAGAATCAGATTTTTACGATTATTGAGACAACTAATTGGTTGAAAATGATCAATAAAAAAGACTTTATTAAAGTCTTTTTTTGCTTGTCAACAAAAGTTTATGAACTTTTATATTGATATAATTTGATTGTTTTGTTATAATAAATTCAGAAGTTGATAGCTTTTAGGTTGGATTCTTTGGTTTCAATTTTTAGCAGTCGTTAACTCTGAAATTCTGAGTTGGCTGCAAGTCTAAATAGTTTTGGAGACTGTCTGTTTGTTGTGGATCCAAAGGAAGAAAAGATATGGAGGTTTCGAGTTTGGTTTATTTGGTAGGAGATGTAGAAGACGCTAAAGCATTCATGCTAATGAAGTACGGTACAAATAACTTCTACGATCGTTCATTTAACTTAGTAGCAAATAAGAAGCTTGCTACTTTATACCCTTATAACGGAAAGAATTTGTACAATACTGTAAAGTTAAGTGACGATTTTCTAGAGGATCTTGTCATTTTGTTAGTTCCTTTTGCTCATATAGCAAGTGTAAAAGAAGAACAAGGTTCAAAACTAAACAACTTGCTAAAAACTTACAAAGATTGGCAAAATCTTGACTCTTATCAAGCAAGTCGTGTTATTGATAGGTTGTTATCTAGTACAAACAAGGAAGTCAAAGTTAACTCTGATTTAGTAAACTTACAAAAATACGTTTTAGAGTACTCTAAAGGTAATGATTATAATTATGTTTGGGCTACTGCCCGTGAAAAACGAAGAAAGCAGGAATTTATAGCAGAAGAGGCTCCTCTATCTAAAGAACCTTCTCGTGGTAGTGCTTCTAGTCAAAAGCCTAAACCAAAGAAAGAGTTCGTACAACAATGCAACTATTCTGAGTTAAGTAATCTAGTTAACGACTCTAAAAACTATAAGCAGATTACATCAGTAGATGGTGCTTACTTTTCTGATTTCGATGGTTCACCTCGTAATTTATCAGATTTCTTAACTAAGTACTTTGGTTCTGAGTATTGGAACTTGCCAGTTAAAGGATACAGGTTAGATTATAATGGAGAGTTCTTTGCGGGTAGTATTTCCATTGACGTAACTAGTCTAAGTACTAGTATTCTAGTCGATGGGTATCACGCTATACGAGAGGATTGGGGTCGTGTTCGATATGATAGTTTGGAGAAAAAGTTAAGTGACTGTTACTATCTATATAATGACACTGAGTATTCATTTAAAGATGCAATACCTCTCAACTACACACCTTTAACTCTACTTGACTTTTCTAATGAACTTAAGTTCTCAGAAGAAGGTATCTTCCTAGAGTTGGGTTTGGTTGAAAGAAGTGGAGACCGTAAGGTATTTGCAGAGGTTCGGGATAAGAATACTTACCAAGGGGGTAAGAATACTTGCCAAGTAATCATAAACTATGATCATAAGAAAGTTCTCAAAACTAAAATTCGCTCCCAAATCCAAGAATGGAAATCATCTCACGAACGTGTAGTAGGACGTGCCAAGTACGAAGAATCTAACTGGTTGCACAGAGATTTATCTGAAATTGTTACACCTAATCCTAACACAAAGATTATTTACGTTTGTTATCTACCAGAAACTAAAGTCATAAAGGTAGGTCGCACACGTAATTGGGGGGCACGGAAAGGCGTGTACTCTCGTTTCAAAGGTGATAGTAAGTTAACTTCAGGTGTAATGCGTTTGTGTTACTACTGGAATGTTATCTTAACTGGCGATGAGGTGGTCGATAGGTTCTTGATGTATTGTGCAGAAGACCATTTGAAAAAACTAGCCAACTCTCGAATGAAGCTAGTAGAGGGAAATGAGTTTTTCAAAGGGTATGATCTAAACGAATTTATTCGAGAAGTTCGTGCTTACTTTGAATCACTTAGTATTTCTTGTCTTATTAGTATTCGTGACGTAAGTAAGATAAAGAGATTCTGCAAAGGTGAGTCTTATGATTATGATCGTCTAATGCAAAGATTGCAAGAATTAAAAAAAGTAAATAAGTCTTAAGGCTAAACAATAAACATAAAACAACCAGAAATTCAGAAGGTGCTACCTTCTAGGTTGGATTCTTTGGCTTCAGTTAACTAGGTGATCCTGAGTTGGTTGGGAGTCTAAACGATACTAAAGATAATAAATAAGCCGAAAGGCTTTTTTTATTTACTTTTTTATAACTATAATTTTAACGTTTTTATCACCTCTTCTATAATTAAATAAAAATTGTCAACAGTTGACAAAGAAAGAAGGTAAATAATAAAATGATTAGCTCAACAAATAAAAACTCTAATTATCAGTTTGATTTTGAAGTTGATGCTGGTATTCTGTTAAAAGAAATGATAGAAAAATCTTTTAAATTAGAACGATTCGTTTTTAAAGATGCTATCCAAAACAAGGATTATTCTGGATCTGTTCGATTTATTCTTGATGCAGATGTGATGCAGATTTACGCTATTGGAGAAAATGAAACTTATTTTGTAAAAGATTTTAGACTTGCAGAAGTAAATTATTCTGATTATATTGAAAATAACGGATCTGAGATTCATTTGAAAAATCAAAAGTCTTTAGAATCTATCCTTCTATTATCTGCACTTAATGGAAATCATCAAAAGGAATTGTTCGAAAATTTAAAAGAAACTTGTTCTAGTTACTATTTTTTCAACAGAAAAGAACTTAAAGTTAATAATATTAAGCTATCAATTGAATCAGTTGAATCATTTGTAAAAAATCCGGTAATGGTAAACTATTTTTTAGAAGCTTTTGAAAAAGCTTTAAAAACTTATAGTTTTAATAAGAATAAAAACTTTACTATCAAAGATTTGACTTCAATGTTTAAACTGTTTTATCGCTTAAAAAGCAGAGAAGATGTTGATTCAATTAGATTTAAGTTTATAAAAAGAACTCTAACTAAAAATTATGGCTTTAGCTTACTTTTTCAAATCTTCGAAGATCTATACTTGAAATTGAATTCAGAAGTTATAAAGATCTTTGACAGCCAAGGACTACAAGTAGAAGCAATCAAGCCGGATCCAGAAAAAATCCAAAAACTTTTCAAAGAGTTTAGAACTTTATTCAAAATAAAAGAAGTGCCAGTGTCTTTTATTTGGGAGAAAAATTTGTTTGTTTATTTAAAGGATGAATTGCTGGAATCATTAGCTAAAAAAGATTTGGTTTTAAAAAGTTCTGATTTTCGTTGTGATTTGAGAGTCTTATCTAACGAATTATTTGAAACTTTGATAGAAGCTTTAAAATTAAACAACTCAAAGCTAGAACTTCTTCTAGCTTTAGGGGATGAATTAATTCTTAAAAATCCAATTCGTTCTATTTCTGAAAACGAATTCCTCGACCGTCTGAACAAACTAAAAGATTTATCAGAAACCACTCCTCTAACAATTAAAGGATTATCTGAGCTAACTGAACTTGTTCAAGCAAGAGTTAAAGTACTCAAACTTATTGGAAAATAAAAAATAATGTACCCGTTTTGATAAAAAAGAGATCTTTATTTTGAAATCTCTTTTTTTTAAATTTTACTGTTGACAAGGTTTAATTGTTTTGTTATAATAGATTCAGAAGTTGAGAACTTCTAGGTTGGATTCTTTGGTTCCAATCTTTAGCAACCGCCAACTCGGGGAGCCTGAGTTGGTTGCAAGTCTAAACGATACTAAGATCTAAGAGAAACCGCAATGGGTCTGACTAAGATAGTTTGACCGTAACGGACTTGAACAGCTTTTTATCGAAGACGCCCAGATACAAATAATAGGTTTTAAACAATTTATCCGAGGTTTTGGAACCTGTCCGTTTGTTATGGGTCCAAAGGTAGACGTTGTTTGTTGGGGACTTGTCCCCCTTATATGGTCGGCTTTAATAAGTACGACAAAATAGAGATGAATGGTCAGGTCGCCCGCAATCGGGCGATTCATGACAACACAGTAGTTTGTTTCGACTAGCTTTCTAGTCGGCTGGGCGAGTTCCAGCAATTTACACTCCCACTGTTCTTGTTCCAGTGGTGGGCTTCGCAAGATAGAACAAGTAAACGTGTAATAAAGGTTTGGTTTGGCGGTCGTTTGGACGTGGGTTCGATACCCACCGGCTCCATTTTATTAATTTGAAGTTTTTAATAAAGTAAAAAAAGTTAAATAAAAATGTTGACAATTTGAAAACTTTGAGTTATAATAGATTCATAATCAATTTAGTTTCCTTGGTCTAATGGATATGACAGTGGACTTCTAATCCTCTAATGCTGGTTCGATTCCAGCAGGGAACGTAAACAGAATTATGGTCGTCCAGTCTAATCAGCTGTGGCGGACGAGACTTAGTTTGCTCTATGGCTGTGCATCCGGCAGTAATTGTGGTGATTCTCAATGATGGTCTTGAGAGGTGTGGCAGGGGGAGATTTAGGACCTTTAGCTCAATTGGTCAGAGCTCTCGGCTCATAACCGAGTGGTTGCAGGTTCGAACCCTGTGAGGTCCATTTGTCAAAAGTGTAGTGCGCAATGGCTACAGTTTTGGTTAAGACCACCTTTTGAATAGGCGCCCTGGCGACGGTTCTTTGTAATATTCGTCAACGCACCTCAGCGAGAAGAGGTGACGATACTAGTCATTAAACAGTATTGAGGTTCACTAGAGTCGAGCAGATGGAGTACTAAATCGAGCAGAGTTAGTACTAAAAGGTTTAGAGTAAGCTTGCAAATCCTTTTAAGTGAATCAACAAAAAACTCAGTTGCAAATAGTGGAGACAGTGGAGATCATGGTTTATATTGAAGCTGTCGTTGAAGCTATTTAATTTTATGGGGTATAGTCAAGCGGTAAGACAAAGGTCTTTGAATCCTTGAGCGTTGGTTCGAATCCAGCTACCCCAGTTTTATGCGGTTATAGTTCAGAGGTAGAATGATGGTCTCCAAAACTATCGACGTGGGTTCGAGTCCTACTGACCGTGTTATTTCGGTGATCGTGGTTAAGTGGTTAACACGCTGAACTGTGAATCCAGTATGCATGGGTTAGATCCCCATCGATCACCTAGATTTTTATTTTTATTCTTAATTTTTTTAAGATAAAAACATTATAATAGTTGATAGAGGGTTGAAATCTTCTAGGTTGGATTCTTTGGTTCCAATCTTTAGCAACCGCTAACTTGGGAGCCTGAGTTGGTTGCAAGTCTAAACGATACTAAGATCTAAGAGAAACCGCAATGGGTCAGATTTTTTAGAGTTTGATCGTAACGGACTTGAACAGCTTTTTATCGAAGACGCCCATGCAAAAAATTGGTTTTAAACAATTCAACAAATGTTTGAACCTATTTTTCAAGACAAGGGTCCAAAGGTAGGATAAAAAACGTATAATACTTAATAGAAGATTAAAAAGTTCAGATTTTATATTGACAAAGTTAAATTGTTTTGTTATAATAGATTCAGAAGTTAAAATCTTTAGCAATAGTTAATTTAAATGCTTATAATAAATAAAGGAGATTTAGCTCAGTTGGTAGAGCACCGGACTTTTAATCCGGGGGTCGGAGGTTCGAGCCCTACAGTCTCCATAGTCACCATTCTAACCTTCTTTTGGTGGCTTTTATTAACCCGGGATAGAGCAGTTTGGTAGCTTGTCGGACTCATTATCCGAAGGTCGCAGGTTCGAGTCCTGCTCCCGGAATTACGTTGAAAAGTGTAAATCCTCTTGACTAGAGGCACTTATTTTAACTCGTTAATCCCAAGAGTCGTTAGTTTAGGGATACCTTTTCTAATTACTTGTCTGCGGACTACTTTTGATCGAGTATTGGTCGAGTTAGAATGCTGCGTGCTATGATACTAAAGTAACAATAGAGTCGGTCTCGCAAGAAGATTCAAATGAATCTCACCACAGTAAACAGTTGTTGGCATGACTGGAACCAAAGTGGTTGCCAAATAAGAGATTTTCCGTGATGTTCAAGTGATTGAACTATAAGGCTTTATTGGGTCTCTCCGATCAAGGAAGCTTTTTGTTGGATATAAAGGACATTTCTACAATAGGTGTGTTGGTCGGAAAATTAAAAGATGAGTGGGTCTGTCAGTGACGCCCCGGACTAGAAATGCGGTGAGGCTAACCAAGATCGCAACTTGGGCACTTCCTCATCATCCGGTGACTGAGTTAAGTAGCAATAGCAATGACGTGGTAGGAGTAATGTCCCAACGTTTTATGGAGAAATACCCAAGTCTGGCTTAAGGGGACGTCCTTGAAGGGCGTTAGATGCTGATATGGTACAGTATGCGTGGGTTCGAATCCTGCTTTCTCCTTTGCTGGGATATTCCTAGCAAAAAATCAATTTCAACGCATTTAGAGAAAGGGAAACTCTTTAAAACTAAAACGTGCACCTACAGGTCTAGTCGAAAGACGTAGACCGTAGGCGTTGCGTCTTTTAAAGAAAATTAAAATAAAAAGATTTTTTATGAAACTTAGCTCAGTTGGTAGAGCGTCTGGCTGTTAACCAGAATGTCGCAGGTTCGAGCCCTGTAGTTTCAGTAGTCACCATTCTAACCTTCTTTTGGTGGCTTTTGAATTAAGTCGAGAATAGAAACTCTAATTGTTAATTTATTTAGTTCTTTAACTAATTAGATTGCAATATCGGTCTATAATTGATGTGCTTTATGCAATCGGTCGCAGGTTCGAATCCTGCTCTCGAAATAACGTTGAAAAGTGTAAATCCTCTTGACTAGAGGCACTTATTTTAACTCGTTAATCCCAAGAGTCGTTAGTTTAGGGATACCTTTTCTAATTACTTGTCTGCGGACTACTTTTGATCGAGTATTGGTCGAGTTAGAATGCTGCGTGCTATGATACTAAAGTAACAATAGAGTCGGTCTCGCAAGAAGATTCAAATGAATCTCACCACAGTAAACAGTTGTTGGCATGACTGGAACCAAAGTGGTTGCCAAATAAGAGATTTTCCGTGATGTTCAAGTGATTGAACTATAAGGCTTTATTGGGTCTCTCCGATCAAGGAAGCTTTTTACAATTGTGAATATTATCTTTTCTAAAAAAGTAAATTTTGTAATATAGGTGTGTTGGTCGGAAAATTTTAAAGTGAGTGGGTCTGTCAATGACGCCCCGGACTAGCAATGCGGTGAGGCTAACCAAGATCGCAACTTGGGCACTTCCTCATCATCCGGTGA